>SNRY01000034.1_pt1 | contig 57583 bp, 53 predicted proteins | sample 4693421 | NCBI WGS metagenome assembly SNRY01 (sample SAMN11003215, study PRJNA524138) | termite gut metagenome | isolation source: Bacteroidetes bacterial symbionts from single cell of protist host amplifed... | host: Streblomastix strix ... | reverse complement strand
TTTGTCGTGTTGCCCATCTGTATTGCCCACTCTATTGCATCGTGTGCCGGCAAAACATCTTTATTGAAATGCGTCAGGTAAGAATTTACATTGTTTGCAATCGTTTTTCCCATATCCACAATTGCCATATCCAATCATTGCTTCTCGTTATTTGATGATACAAAGAAATTAGATCGGTATATCCCCGTAAATCATTTCTTATAGATTGTTTGACTTTAATATACATTTTTCTTTCATTACATCAATGCCCGTAATGTGAGAGATTATGATAAACTACTTAACATTTCCCCATTATATTTATTTACAAATATACCCTATTCCCTCCATCTGTCAAAGAAATTTTTAGAAAATTTCTTTTCTAAGCTAAGAGCTACGCAAAAGTTTATAAGGTTATAAGGTTTTGACAAATGTAGGTGTATATACGTTGCCAATTCTTTATTCACAAATGCACTACGGGTATAAGGTATTATAAATGGTATTTTTAGCCTGTCACTTTTCAATCCTATAAAATATTTGTAAGAAATAGTTGGTTGTTCGTTTTTATTTTTACTTTTGTGGCGTGTAGTTAATAAAGAAACGAAAATCATGATTACGTACTATCTGCATAATATTGCCGCTATTTATATGTATGCCACAGGAATGACCCTTCGGGGTTAAAAAGATAGTATTTATGCGCCTATGCGACCCACGCTTACCTATAAGTAAGCAAAAATCAAAAATCTTTTATTTATCAAACAATCGTTGTTTCTTTACGTTGGAAACAAATGTTTAAATTATATCTGCATGAAAGTTTTAAAATTCGGTGGAACCTCTGTTGGCTCCGTGAGCAGTATTTTAAATGTAAAAAAAATAATAGAATCGTCTTCTAAGCCGATAATTGTGGTAGTGTCGGCATTAAGCGGTATTACGGACAAATTAATTTATACGTCGAAAATAGCGGCTACCGGAGATCCGGCTTATGAAAATGAATACCATGAAATGGTTCAACGCCATGTTGATTTGATAAAGGAAATAATTCCTATAGATAATGCTCAAACTGAGGTTCAACAACAAATCGGTGAGTTGTTAAATGAATTGAAAGATATTTTTCAAGGAATTAGTCTCATTAAAGACCTTTCCCCGAAAACATCTGATATGATTGTGAGCTATGGCGAACGCCTTTCTTCTCTTATTATGACCCGGTTGATTGAGGGGTCCGAATATTTTGATGCGCACACTTTTATAAAGACGGAACGCAAGTATTCCAAGCATATTTTGGATTCCGAATTGACCAATCAACTAATAAAAAAAACATTCAAGACGCTTCCGAAAGTGGCAATTGTGTCCGGATTTATATCTTCCGATAAAAACGGTGGCGATATAACTAATCTCGGGCGGGGTGGTTCGGATTATACGGCTTCTATTATAGCCGCTGCGCTTGATGCGGAAAGTTTGGAAATATGGACGGATGTAGATGGGTTTATGACAGCCGATCCACGCGTCATCAATTCGGCATATACCATCAATGAACTTTCCTATGTGGAAGCAATGGAACTATGTAATTTCGGAGCAAAAGTAATCTATCCGCCTACTATCTATCCCGTATTTCATAAAAATATCCCCATTTCAATAAAAAACACTTTTAATCCTTCGGCTCCGGGAACAATGATTATTAAGAGTAAACACAGTCCGGAGAATAAAGCGATTAAAGGCATATCTTCTATTGGCAATACCAGTTTGATAACGGTTCAAGGCTTGGGCATGGTGGGGGTTATCGGAGTGAACTATCGTATATTTAAGGCTTTGGCTAAGAATGGAATCAGCGTATTCCTCGTATCGCAGGCTTCCTCCGAAAACAGCACTTCCATAGGCGTGCGTAATGACGATGCGGATTTGGCATGTCAGGTGTTGAATGAAGAGTTCGCCAAAGAAATTGAAATGGGCGAAGTCAACGATGTTATTGCCGAAAAGGGATTGGCTACGGTAGCTATTGTGGGCGAGAACATGAAACACACGCCGGGTATTGCCGGAAAATTGTTCGGAACGTTGGGGCGGAATGGAATCAATGTCATTGCCTGTGCACAGGGAGCTTCGGAAACGAATATTTCATTTGTGGTAGATGCTAAGTGGCTGCGTAAATCGCTCAATGTGATTCACGATTCATTTTTCTTATCCGAATATCAGGTACTCAACCTCTTTATTTGCGGAACAGGTACAGTGGGTGGGAGTTTGATAGAACAAATCCGTAGTCAGCGTCAAAAGTTAATGGAAGAAAACGGATTGAAATTGAATGTAGTAGGTATTATTGACATGTTTAGGGCTTTGTTTTGCAGGGAAGGTATTGATTTGAATAATTACCGGGAAGAGTTGCGGGAAAAAGGCGTTACAAACTCTACTCAGACGATGCACGATGAAGTGATAGGTATGAATATTTTTAACTCCGTATTTGTAGATTGCACGGCAAGTCCTGATGTGGCTTTACTCTATAAAGATTTTTTGCAACATAATATTTCGGTAGTAGCTGCCAATAAGATTGCAGCTTCATCGGCGTATGAGAATTATCGTGAATTAAAACAAACGGCACGTAAGCGCGGCGTTAAATATTTGTTTGAAACGAATGTAGGCGCAGGGCTTCCGGTAATCAATACCATTAATGATTTGATAAACAGCGGCGATAAAATATTGAAAATCGAAGCAGTACTTTCCGGCACGCTTAATTACATTTTCAATAAGATAAGTGCAGAGATACCTTTCAGCCAAGCTATTAAGATGGCGCAAGAAGCGCGTTATTCGGAACCGGATCCGCGTATTGACTTGAGTGGAAAAGACGTGATACGCAAATTAGTCATATTGGCTCGCGAAGCCGGATTTCGATTGGAACAGGAAGACGTCGTATCCAATCTGTTTGTTCCCGAAGAATATTTTAAGGGAAATTTGGATGAATTTTGGGCACGTATATCCAAGTTGGATGCGGAATTTGAGACTCGTCGCGGAAAATTGGCAAATGAAAATAAACGTTTGCGTTTTGTTGCCAAATTGGAAAATGGAAAGGCTGCCGTAGGTTTGCAGGAAGTGGATAGTAAGCATCCTGCTTATGATTTGGAAGGAAGTAACAATATTATTTTGCTCACTACGGAGCGTTACAATGACTATCCGATGAGTATAAAAGGATATGGCGCAGGAGCCGGAGTAACGGCTGCAGGGGTATTTGCAGATATTATGAGTATTGCCAATGTATAGAGATTATCAATAGATGCAACACGTTATCATATTAGGCGATGGTATGGCAGACAGGCGGGTTAAGTTATTGAATAACAAAACACCTTTGCAATATGCAGACATACCTTATATGGACAGGTTAGCCCGAATGGGAAGCAACGGACGATTGATTACTGTCCCCGAAGGTTTCCAGCCGGGTAGCGAAATAGCTAATTTATCCATATTGGGTTACGACTTGTCCAAAGTTTACGAGGGGCGCGGTTCACTCGAAGCCGCCAGTATGGGTATTGAATTGCAATCGGGAGATATGGCGGTTCGATGTAATCTTATTTGTGTAAAGGATGGGAAGATAAAAAACCATTCTGCCGGACATATCTCCACCGGTGAAGCGGATATATTGATAAAGTATTTGCAGGAAAATTTAGGCAGCAATAGAATTTCTTTTTACACGGGAGTTTCCTATCGTCATCTTTTGATTGTTAAAGGAGGGAATAAATATTTACATTGCACGCCTCCCCACGATGTTCCTCTTTGTGAGTTTTTTCCTTTAATGATAAAGGCAACTACTCCGGAAGCAGTAGAAACAGCCGCTTTAATGAATGAACTCATCTTGAAATCGCAGGTCTTATTAGAAAACCATCCCTTAAACTTGAAACGCATATCCGAAGGAAAAGACCCCGCCAACAGCATTTGGCCATGGTCGCCGGGGTATCGTCCGCAAATGAAGCCTTTATTGGAAGTTTATCCTCAAATCAGGAAGGGGGCTGTGGTATCCGCTGTGGATTTAATACGAGGTATCGGGCATTATGCCGGTTTGCGGGCTATTCACGTAGAGGGGGCGACAGGTTTGTATGACACCCATTACGAGAATAAGGTAGCAGCCGTACTTGACGCTTTGAAAACCGATGATTTTGTTTATCTGCATATAGAAGCCAGCGACGAAGCGGGACATGAGGGAGACGTGAGTTTGAAACTACGCACGATTGAGAATTTGGACAGGCGCGTGGTTCGTCCTGTTTATGAAGCAGTGAAGAATAAAAATGTGGCTATTGCCGTACTTCCCGACCATCCTACCCCTTGTGAAATCCGTACACATACGTCCGACCCTGTTCCCTTCTTACTATGGTATCCGGGTATGGAACCGGACGACGTGCAGACGTATGATGAAGATGCTGCGGTCAAAGGGAAATACGGTCTTTTGAAAGGAAATGAATTTATGAATCTATTAATGAGAATGATGTGATGAAATATGCGATTATTTGTAGTTAACTTAAAAAACCCGGCACCTCGCTTGTAATAAAAACCGCCACTGTCAGATCAAGTCTTAACTTTTACATGATATTTACCCTAACAAAAACTCTTCCATATTATCAGGAGTAACTACAGAAAAAGCGCTCCTCGAATAATTCTCTAAGAATTTCTTAGGCATTTTATATTTAGCGGAAGGATTCCATTTGAATTCAAATGCATGAATTTGCCCATCTCCTTCTTCGATATAATCAATTTCTTTCTGCTCTGTGGTTCGCCAGAACCAACGGTTGTGCCACATATTATCATATTCCAGTTTTTTCTGTCTTTCAGAAATGATATGGTTTTCCCATAGTGCGCCAATATCGGAACGACTTTCTGTTAAGGAGAAATTTGCTATGATGGCATTGCGGATGCCATTATCGTAAAAGTATATCTTCTTGCTGTTTTTTAGTTCGTTTCGTAAGTTACGGCTAAATGAGCCTAAGCGAAAAATAACATAACATTGCTCTAATAATACTACGTACTTTTCTACTGTTTTGCTATCTAATCCGCAAAGCTGACCTAATTCGGAATAAGATATCTGATTACCTATTTGAAAAGCAATGGACTGCAAAAGTTTTAGAAGTTTCTCCGGCTTCTTGATTTGCTCCCACATTAATATATCCTTATAGAGGTAACTGTCGGATAATTGCTTGAGTATCTCTTTTTCATCCCCCGGATTGTTTACTACATCGGGATAATATCCATATACCAAACGATGGGATAACAATCTTTTTTCATCTAACAATCCATGATGCTGTACCATCTCGGCAAAAGATATAGGATACATTTTGTATTCCCACTTTCTACCAGTGAGTGGTTCGTTGACTTCATTGGCTAAATCGAAAGAAGAACTGCCGGTTGCGATAAGTTGTACTTCGGGCAATTCATCCGTAATGAGTTTCAGTTTTAAGCCAATATCTTTGATTCGCTGGGCTTCATCAATCACAACATATTTCTTATTTCCGAAAATATACTTCAAACGAGTAGCCGATACATTTTCAAAAAGATTCTGTACGTCCAATTCATCGCCATTAAGCCAAATCATTTCATCAGAACCTTTAAAAAGTTCTTTGACCAAAGTCGTTTTTCCCACTTGTCTGGCTCCCATTAATATGATCGCTTTCCCTTTGTTTAGCTTATCTCGGACTGTATTTTCTAATATTCTATGTATCATAACAACTATACTTCACCACAAAAATACAATAAATTTGGAACTGAATCCGCAAAATATCAAATATTTTTTGGATTTACGATTTATTTATTAGTGGAATAGAGTGCTTATTTCAAAAACTTTTCCTATTTTTGCATTATCACTTAGGGAAATGGATTACAGGGCAATAGACAAGGATATACCAAAATCTTTTGATGCAACCATATTCTAAAACATAACCCATATAAATAAATGAGATAATGACGGATTTTCTAACATTGGTTGCTGCTCGTCAGAGCGACAGGGCTTATGATAAAACCCATCCCGTAGAGAAAGAGAAATTGGAACGCATATTGGAAGTTGCTTGCTTAGCCCCTTCAGCGTGCAATGCACAGCCATGGAAATTTACGGTTATCACCGACAAAGAGCTCTCCGAAAAGATAGGAAAAGCTGTGGCAGGGTGGGGTATGAACAAGTTTGCCGAAGATGCTCCCGTACACATTCTCGTAACGGAAGAACCGGCTGGCATTTCTTCCACCTTAGGAAGCGCCGTAAAGCGCAAGCACTACCCGTTAATAGATTTGGGCATAGCTGCCGCCCACATCACTTTAGCTGCCGAGAGCGAGGGGTTGGGCTCCTGCATTCTCGGCTGGTTTGATGAAAACGAAATAAAGAAACTCGTAGGTATCCCCTCTTCTAAAAGGTTGTTACTGGATATTATAATTGGTTATCCTACGAAAGAAAAGCGCAAAAAGATACGCAAGCCGACGGAGAAAGTTGTGTCTTACAACAAGTATTGAATGTTCTGATTTGTCAATTGCCACATCGGAATGTTTCAAAACCTCTATAAAGAGGAATGGGAGCGATTCGTTATTCTATTGGGGGAAAAATGTTTGCATTAGTGGGCAACGACGCCGCAAACGAGCCGGTTATCTCTATTCATATCAAATAGCTCCAAATAGGGTAATAAGTCTTTGGCTTGTTGCGGTTAAATATTTATTTTTGTCCCCCTGATTAACCTATTAACCCATTTAGCCCCATGTTGTATTACAGCACCAATAAACAGATTTCTCCGGTATCTCTTCGGGAGGCTGTTGTGAGAGGGCTTGCTTCCGATAAAGGTTTGTTCATGCCTGAGGTTGTAAAACCTTTACCGCAAGATTTCTACGATCATATTGAAAACTTGTCTTTTCAAGAGATGGCTTGTCAGGTAGCAAGGGCTTTTTTCGGAGAAGATATTTCTGAAGACATATTGAGACAAATTGTATATGATACGTTGTCATTTGATGTTCCCTTGGTGAAGGTAAAGGAGAATATATATTCGTTGGAGCTTTTTCATGGACCTACCCTTGCTTTTAAAGATGTGGGAGCGCGTTTTATGGCGCGTTTGTTAGGATATTTTATCCGTGAACGGAGCGAAAAAGAGGTTCACGTATTGGTTGCTACATCGGGCGATACGGGAAGCGCAGTAGCCAATGGTTTTTTGGGAGTGAAAGGCATTCATGTGCATGTGTTGTATCCCCAAGGAAAAGTGAGTGAAATTCAGGAAAAGCAATTCACCACATTGAGACAAAATATCACGGCGTTGGAAATTGACGGAACTTTTGATGATTGTCAAGCATTAGTGAAAGCCGCCTTTACAGATAAGGAATTGAATGAACATTTGGTGTTGACTTCGGCTAACTCTATTAATGTTGCCCGTTTTTTACCACAAGCCTTCTATTATTTTTATGCGTACGCCCAATTAAAAAAATTGAAAAAATCGAATCGGGTAGTTATCTCTGTGCCAAGCGGTAATCTGGGAAACCTTACGGCGGGATTGTTCGGTAAACGTATGGGACTTCCTGTCATCCGGTTCATTGCCGCTAATAATGTAAATGATATTTTTTACAGGTATTTGCAAACCGGAAAATATGATGTGCATCCGTCTGTTGCTACCGTTGCTAATGCTATGGATGTGGGAAATCCAAGTAATTTTGCCCGTATTTTCGATTTGTATTACTATTCTCATGCTGCTATTTCTGCTGACATATCGGGAGCGTCTTACAATAACGAGCAGATTCGTGAAACGGTAAAGAATGTATATCGAGAAACCAACTATTTGCTTGACCCGCATGGTGCTTGCGCTTATCGCGCTTTGGAAGAATTGTTGCAGTCCGGTCAAACGGGCGTATTCTTTGAAACAGCGCATCCGGCTAAGTTTCTCGAAACAGTGGAAGCAATTACCGGTAGCCAGATAGAAGTCCCTCCTAAGTTGCAAGCATTTATGAAAGGTGAAAAGAACTGCTTGTCGCTACCTAAAGAATTTATAGTTTTTAAACAATATATGCTTACTTTGTAGGAACATTGAGTTTTCAAATTGTAAATTAGCCTGTTATTGTTCATGGGTGGAAAAGAAAATATGTCTGAGCCAGGCATTTGATTCCTTTTTGGTTGATAATAGGTTTCATAAGTTGGGAAGCTATTTTAGGGAAGACAATTATTTTGCATCAGTCATAAACAAAATCTTTTATGCATCTTTGTTCTGATTTGTCGCACTTAGAACGTGAATCTACGCTTGTATAAATTTTATGCGGTTCTTTAAAAAGAAATGTTTATTTTTGTAAACTGTGGATTGAAGCTAACAATTAATAATAACTTATGATAAAAGTAACTTTCCCCGATGGTTCTGTTCGTGAATATAACAAGGGAGTGAGCGGTTTGCAAATAGCGGAAAGCATCAGTTCTCGACTGGCTCAAGATGTTTTGGTATGTAGTGTGAACGGTGAGATTTACGATTTGGGACGTTCTATCAATGAAGATGTTTCTCTCATTTTTTACAAGTGGGAAGATGAACAGGGTAAACACACTTTTTGGCATACCAGCGCGCATTTGTTGGCTGAAGCTTTGCAAGGACTTTATCCGGATATCCAATTCGGTATTGGACCTGCTATTGAGAATGGATTTTATTATGATGTTGATCCTGGGGAAAAGATAATTAAAGAGGCCGATTTGCCGGTCATCGAAGCCAAGATGATTGAGTTGGCAGCAAAAAAAGAGGCAGTAGTAAGAAACGATATAGGGAAACGCGACGCTTTAGAACTTTTCGGTGAGCGTGGCGAAACATACAAAACCGAATTAATATCCGAATTGGAAGACGGGCATATCACTACTTATACGCAAGGTGGTTTTACGGACCTTTGCCGGGGACCTCATTTGTTGACAACGGCGCCGGTTAAAGCGGTGAAATTGACCTCCATTGCCGGAGCCTATTGGCGTGGGCAGGAAAATCGTAAAATGCTGACTCGCATTTACGGGATTACTTTTCCGAAAAAGAAGATGCTGGACGAATACCTGATATGGCTGGAGGAAGCTAAAAAGCGCGACCATCGCAAGATAGGCAAGGAGATGGAGTTGTTCATGTTTTCCGAAATGGTGGGCAAAGGTTTGCCTATATGGCTGCCCAAAGGCACTGCGCTCCGTTTGCGTTTGGAAGAGTTTCTGAAAAAAATTCAAAAGCGTTTCGGTTATCAGCAAGTGATAACTCCACATATCGGTGGAAAGATTCTTTATATTACTTCGGGGCATTATGCCAAATATGGGAAGGATTCTTTTCAACCTATTCACACTCCCGAAGAAGGAGAAGAGTATTTGCTTAAACCCATGAACTGTCCTCACCATTGTGAAATATACAAACACCAGCCTCGTTCGTATAAAGATTTGCCTTTGCGTTTGGCAGAATTCGGTACGGTTTATAGATATGAGCAAAGCGGTGAACTTCATGGTTTGACGCGTGTACGGAGTTTTACGCAAGATGACGCTCATATTTTTTGCCGTCCCGATCAGGTGAAGGAAGAGTTTTTGCGGGTGATGGATATTATTTTCATCATTTTTAAAGCGCTTGATTTTGAAAACTTTGAAGTGCAAATTTCTTTCCGTGACCCCAATAATCGGGATAAATATATTGGGAGCGATGAAAATTGGGAAAAGGCAGAACGAGCTATCGTAGAGGCTTGTCAGGAAAAAGGATTGAAAGCTAAAGTAGAGTTAGGAGAAGCTGCTTTTTACGGACCGAAGTTGGATTTTATGGTGCGTGATGCCATCGGACGTAAGTGGCAATTGGGAACGATTCAAGTGGATTATAGTTTGCCGGAACGTTTCCAATTGGAATATACGGGCGCAGATAATCAAAAGCATCGTCCGGTAATGATTCATCGCGCTCCGTTTGGTTCTATGGAGCGTTTTGTAGCGGTGTTAATAGAACATACCGGTGGTAAATTTCCCTTATGGCTCACTCCGGATCAGGTTGTTATTCTTCCTGTTAGCGAGAAGTTCAACGATTATGCCGAGAAATTGAAACTATATTTTGATATACGGGAGATTCGTGCTTTGGTGGATAACCGTAACGAAAAAATTGGGCGTAAGATACGTGATAATGAATTGAAACACATTCCGTATATGCTGATTGTTGGCGAAAAAGAAGTTGAAAACGGAGAAGTTTCTGTACGTAAACAAGGTGAAGGTGATAAAGGAGTTATGAAATTTGAAGAATTTGGGGAAATTTTAAATAAAGAAGTTCAAAATATGATAAATAAATGGTAAATTCGCCCCTCACTATAGAGTTTTGTATGATTTTTGTCTAATAGTAAAATTGATAATAACCGAAAAACGAATAGGAAGTAACCCGTTGTTTGATGAAGAATGACAGTTTAAAAGGGCAATACAGAATCAATGAACAGATTCGTGCCAAAGAAGTCCGCATAGTGGGCGATGAAATGGAATCGAAAGTTTATCCTCTCTCTCAAGCTTTGTATATGGCGAGAGAAGCGGGTGTGGATCTGGTGGAAATTTCTCCGAATGCCGAACCTCCTGTTTGTCGTATCATTGATTACTCTAAGTTTCTTTATCAATTAAAGAAACGTCAAAAAGAACAGAAAGCAAGGCAGGTAAAAGTAAATGTAAAAGAAATACGTTTCGGTCCTCAGACGGACGATCATGATTATAATTTCAAATTGAAACATGCGATAAGTTTTTTGGAAGATGGAGATAAGGTGAAAGCTTATGTGTTTTTTAAGGGTCGTTCCATTCTTTTCAAAGAACAAGGAGAGGTTCTGTTGCTTCGTTTCGCTAATGATTTGGAAAATTATGCGAAAGTGGATCAGATGCCGATACTGGAAGGTAAGCGTATGACAATTTTCCTTTCTCCGAAAAAGAAAGAAGGAGGAAAGAAGAAAGAGATTGCCGTCAAAGGAGAAAAGTCATTGACGGAAGAAAATGAAAAAGATGAGGTAAATGATAATTTGTAACGCATGGGGTATAATGCGTTACGTTTATATATACAATTAATCCATTAAAAAAACAAGTAAAAATGCCTAAGATGAAGACTAACTCCGGTGCCAAAAAGAGGTTTGCCCTTACCGGAACAGGTAAAATCAAAAGAAAGCATGCTTTTCACAGTCACATTTTGACGAAAAAAAGTAAAAAAAGAAAAAGAAATCTGTGCCATTCCACTATTGTGGATCCGACAAATGTGGGTCAGGTTAAATCGCTCTTAGCGTTGAAATAGTTAAAATGTAGAGGTATTTTAAAGTATTAACCGAGTGCATTAGCTTCAAGTTCGGTATAGGTGAAGTAATACCGGCGCTAACATTCAAAAAGAAACAAAATTATGCCAAGATCAGTAAATCATGTTGCTTCGCGAGCAAGAAGAAAAAAGATTTTAAAACTAACGAGAGGTTATTTTGGTGCGCGCAAAAATGTATGGACAGTCGCAAAAAATACTTGGGAGAAAGGTTTAACTTACGCATACCGTGACCGTAAAAACAAGAAAAGGAACTTCCGATCTCTTTGGGTATTGCGTATTAATGCCGCGGCACGCTTGGAAGGAATGTCTTATTCCAGATTAATGGGCGCTTTGCACAAAAGCGGTATTGAAATAAACCGTAAGGTATTAGCCGATTTGGCTATGAATCACCCGGATGCATTCAAAGCTATCATTGCAAAAGTTAAAACAGATTGAGATAAATAACTAAATATTTTCTTCGTGTAAAAGCATCAAATTCTTTATAAAAGTTATAAAGAGTTGGTGCTTTTGGTTTATAGAACAGATGTTAAGGTAAACGTAGGGGAGGTCTGCCTGCCCTTCTTTCTGTATTATTTTTGCTTTTTTAAAGTTATGTGGTAGTAATATAGGGGAAAAAGAAGTATTTTTGTCGTACTTATTTACTTATTTGACTATGACAGACAGGAGGATAAGAGTCCGTTTTGCTCCAAGTCCTACGGGACCGTTGCATATTGGAGGAGTGCGTACAGCTCTTTATAATTATCTCTTTGCACGCCGGCATAAAGGAGATTTTATTCTTCGTATAGAGGACACTGATTCCAAGCGTTTGATTCCGGAAGCAGAGCTATATATAGTGAATGCTTTCAAGTGGTTGGGATTGGAATTTGACGAAGGAGTTAGCGTAGGCGGAGACTATGGTCCTTATCGACAATCTGAACGTCGTCCTATTTATAAGAGGTATGTGGAGGAATTGTTAAATAATGATAAAGCCTATATGGCTCTTGATACCCCTGAAGAGTTGGAGGCTAAACGCGCTGAGATTCCTAATTTTCAATATGATGCTTCCACACGGATGGGTATGCGCAACTCTCTAACCTTGCCCGAAGAAGAGATAAAAGCTCTACTCATTGCTGGAAATCAATACGTAGTACGTTTCAAAGTGGAGCCGGATAAGGACGTGATGGTGAGTGATCTTATTCACGGTGAAACAGTTGTTAATTCTTCCGTACTTGACGATAAGGTATTGTACAAATCAGTGGATAAATTGCCTACCTATCATTTGGCAAATATTGTTGACGACCACTTAATGGAGATCACCCATGTTATTCGTGGTGAAGAATGGTTGCCTTCTACGCCTTTACACCTTTTATTATATCAAGCTTTGGGTTGGGAAAATGAAACGCCGAAGTTTGCCCATTTACCTTTATTGCTTAAACCGGAGGGAAACGGTAAATTAAGTAAGCGAGATGGCAATCGCCTGGGTTTTCCTATATTTCCGCTTCCTTGGGAAGACTCGCAAACGGGAGAAAAAAATCCCGGATATCAGGGGAATGGCTATTTACCGGAAGCTGTAATTAACTTTCTTGCTTTGCTGGGTTGGAACCCGGGAGAAGATAAAGAAATAATGACGATGGACGAATTGATTCGCTTATTTGATTTGAGCCGTTGCAGCAAGTCCGGAGCGAAGTTTGATTATAAGAAAGCTATTTGGTTCAATCATCAATATATTCGCCAAAAAGCGGATGAGGAATTGGCGAATCTGTTTCTTCCTATTTTGGAAAGACACGGAGTGAATGTTCCGTTTAATAAAGTTATTGCTGTAGTGGGTTTGATGAAAGAACGGGTTAATTTTGTTAAAGATTTGTGGGATGAAAGTAGGTTTTTCTTTATGGCTCCTGTGCAATATGATGAAAAGACGGTGAAAAAATGTTGGAAGGAAAATTCAGCCGGGCGTATGACGGAGTTAGCCGGAATATTGCAAGCTCTTGGAGACAATTTAACAAGTGAAGAACAAGAGCACGCCGTGATGAATTGGATAACGGAAAAGGGTTATCACATAAGTGACATGATGAATGTTTTCCGGTTGGCATTAGTAGGAGAAAGTAAAGGGCCACATCTTTTTGATATTACTTATATATTAGGTAAAGAGGAAACGTTGGAACGGGTGAAACGCACAATAGCTGTACTTAATTAACTTCAAACCATGTTGTACGAGATAGGTATATTCTTTTATGATGTAATGGTTCATTTGGCTGCCATGTTCAGTCGCAAACCCCGGAGATTGATAAAAGGTCAGTGGGTAGTTTACGAATTACTTCGTTTACAAATAAAAAAAGATGTTCGCTATATATGGTTTCATGCTGCTTCATTAGGAGAGTTTGAGCAAGGTCGCCCCTTAATGGAAGAAATTCGTGCCCGGCATCCCGAACACAAAATATTACTTACTTTTTTTTCCCCTTCGGGTTATGAAGTTTGTAAAAGTTACCGAGGGGTTGATATTGTTTCTTACCTGCCGTTTGATAAAATTCGTAATGTGAAAAAGTTTTTAGGAATTGTTCATCCTTGCATGGTTTTTTTTATTAAATATGAATTTTGGAAAAACTATCTTGAAGAATTGAATAAACGTCGAATTCCTGTTTACAGTGTTTCTTCCATCTTTCGAAAAGAACAAATATTTTTTAAATGGTATGGGAGTAGCTTCCGGAAAATATTGAAGAATTTCGACTATCTCTTTGTTCAAAACGAAGCTTCTAAAAACTATCTTGCACAATTAGGAATTAATCGGGTAGCAGTGGTGGGAGATACTCGCTTTGACAGAGTATTGCAGATCAGGCAAAAGTCTAAAGAACTGTTTTTGGTGGATAAATTTAAAGGTAACGCTTTTACTTTGGTAGCGGGAAGTTCTTGGACTCCGGATGAAGATATGATTATAGAGTATTTTAACAAACATCCGGAAATAAAACTTATTCTTGCACCGCATGTAGTGGATGAGAGTCATTTAATTGCAATTATTAATAAATTAAAACGTCCTTATGCTTGTTATACGCGTGCCGATGAAGATAGCGTGCAAAAGGCAGATTGCTTGATTATTGATTGCTATGGTTTATTGTCTTCCATATACCGTTACGGAGAAGTGGCTTATATCGGGGGCGGTTTTGAGGCAGGAATACACAATACTTTGGAAGCTGCCGTATATGGTATTCCTGTTCTTTTCGGACCGAAATATCAGAAATTTATGGAGGCTGTTTCATTGATTGAGAGGGGAGGGGCTTATTCCGTCAATAATTATGATGAATTGCATGTATTATTAGATCAGTTGTTTTCCGATGAACAATTTCTGAAAGAAACGGGAAGAAAAGCCGGCGATTATGTAATTACTAATTCCGGAGCTACCAATAAGATTCTTGGCATGATTAATTTCTAATATGGTTCGTATATTCCTCGTTGGTTATATGGGAGCAGGAAAAACAACATTGGGCAAAGCATGGGCTCAAAAGTTGGATTTATCTTTCATAGATATGGATGGGTTTATTGAAAATCGTTTCCATAAGAAGATACGAGATTTGTTTGAAGAACATGGCGAAACGGGATTTCGTGAATTGGAAAGAAAGATACTGCATGAAGTAGCTGAGTTTGAAGGTGTTATTATTTCCGCAGGAGGGGGGACTCCTTGTTTTTTCGACAATATGGATTTTATGAATCAAAAAGGAAATACTGTTTTTTTAGAAGTATCTCCCGATATATTGTTTTCTCGCTTGCGTATGGCTTCCATATCCCGTCCTATGTTGAATGGAAAAACAGATGAAGAAATACGTATGTTTATTCTCCGGACACTTGAAGAACGAATACCTTTTTATATGCGGGCACAATATACATTTAGCGTGGACAAGTTGGAAAATCATCAACAAATGGATAAGGTGATAGACCAATTTTGTGGAATATTGCAAAATAAGTAAATCTTGTCAATAGTGTTCGGTTTTAAATGTAACGTGGTTTTCGATAAAACAATAAAAAAGAAGGCTTTTCACAAAGCCTTCTTTTTCGTTTTCAATAGGTATTAGTTTTTTTAAGGTAAAAAGATTGTTTTTCAGGATAACCATACAAAGATAGCAGTGTGCTTTCAATGTACCAAATAATATAATATGTCGTAAAACATGCTTTAATAGTATAATCTTATTTTAATAGCTTGGAAAGGAGATCAATGCTTGTTCACTTAAAGCCGTAATCTCTCTTTCAATAGTTTGTAACCGGTAGAACTTGCTCGTAGTTTTTCTCCACTTTTCAGCCATACGCTGTACTTCTCTTTGCTGAATAGTTCGATACGTGTGGTATGATTCGTGTTAATAATGTACGAACGATGGATACGTACAAATGTATCGGGCAAATGCGTTTCAAAATACTTCATGGTTTGTTCTTTGATAAATTCTCCCTTGGCAGTAACAAGCACCACATAATCTCCGCAAGCCCGAATATAAAAAAGCTCCTCTCTTTGTATGATGTGTATGCGTGTACCTTCTTTAATAGAGATGCGATCGATAATCTCATGAGATTCTGTAAAAGAGGCGATTGCTTCTTCCTTTTCTTCGGAAAATTCTAATTGCCACAAATTGTGATACCATAATGTGAAAGATAACCAGCATAAGGATCCGAATATCAGGTACAAAGGAATATTAGTAACAAAATTTTGTAACAATTCGGAACCGAATAGCAAGAGATACCCCGAAATTATTGCTAATGCAACCATTTGAACAAGTATGGCAATGACAAGTCGTATATAAAACAGTTGCAAGAAATTACGGACATACCAATATAGGAAACCCGCGAAAAGGAGTATTCCCACATAAGTTACGCTTTCCGCTAAAGCCCAATAACTGTATGTATTGCCATAAAGTACAAGCAACATCCAAAGTAGGAATGTGGCAAATGCAGCAATGGCAATAGTCGTTATTCTGGAGAACATGGATTCTAATAAAGGGTGCATAGCAGCATCAATTCTTTATTTCCAATCCGCCGAATACGATTTTTCCACGAATGATTACTTTTTGGTTGTTGTCGTAGTCAGTGAATCCTGAATGGAACCGTTTATCATCAATACCTCCGAAATCGGCGTTGGCTTTCGATGCTACCACCCAGGTATTCGGTACGAATATTTCAATACTACCGAACACACACTCTACGTCAATAAAAGTTTCCGGAGCATCCAATGAGGCACGTCGTAAATCAACCACACTTGAAGCAAATATATTTTTTATCATACCTCCCTTGAATATAGGGTCAACAACGATTTGCTTTACCGAACCGAAAGTAACTTCCGAGCGTACAAATCCCTCTTCTGAGGTATAGACCCTATCCACAGCAATTTTTTGATGACACTTATATTGTTTCTCAAACGGCTTTTTGAACAATATCATAATTCCAATTAAAATGATTAATAGAGGCCAATAATTTTGTGCATTCCAAGCCCACCAAAAATCAAGATAAGGAAGGATGAAGTAGGTTCCGAGAGCAATTAACACTAATCCGCCGATGATGTGTTTATACAGGAAAGAACATAGTCCGAGAACAATTAAAAGCATTTGCCAAGAGAATAGTATGTTAAATAAGGAAAGGTTGATCCATCCTACATTCCGTCCGAGAAACAGGAGTCCTATTAATATTAGGACAATTCCTATAAATAGAAAAAAAACTTGGTGTTTCATAATTCAATTTGTTTTTAATGATTATGTAAGCAAAGATATTGTTACGGGAAGTTTATACAAGAGGAAAACGGCGAGTAGCCTTATTTTAGGCTATGAAATACGTCCTTTTCTCGGTAAAACAGAACCGGTGAAAGTAACTTCTAAAAATTCTTGCTTTTTCACCCTGAACCAGTCATAAACATCCATATAGCGAAAAATTTCTTTTACTTTTTTGTGCCACAAATGTTATTGGCGCGTGCATAGCAACCTTTACATGCGAGATTACATTCCGTTGCCATACTTGATATGAGAAAAGGTGGGATATGAAGATTTTCTTTTTCCAGATAGGTTTTCCTAATCGTTTCTGCTTGCCTGAAAACTTTTTGCATTTTAAATACAAAGATAGACTCCTTCGGATTGGTAATTACTGCTTTATATACATTAGACACTAATTTTCCGATAGCCTTGTTCAAATAAGTGTCTAATGAGAATGTATTCATTGCTGGATTTTCCATAATTAGGATGATTAATGTATCTATTGCCAGGTCTTTTTATAGAAGCTTGGGCATATAGGTTATGGCATTCTTTCCTTGCCTTTGAGTGTACGAATATATACAAAACAGTTGTTTATTTCAAAAGATAGCCAAGCAATAAAAGTTATTTAACTAAGCTGTTTTAGAAAGTATAATAAAAAAGGAAAGCTACCTTTTTATTAAGGGTAGCTTTCCTTTTTTAGTTTTTTGCAAGCGTTATTTGACTTCGATGGATTTTGGTTGTTTTTTAGTTTCTACCTCTTTTAATTTAGGTATTTCAATATGCAAAACTCCGTTTTCTACACTGGCGGCGATGTTTTCTTTGTCGGCATTATCCGGTAAAAGTAAAGTTTGCCGGAAATTGGAGTAGGAAAATTCGCGGCGTAAATACCGGTGGTTTTTCTTTTCTTCCTTCTTTTCTTCCTTTTTCTCCATAGAGATGATCAGATTTTCTTCTTCGTCAATGTGTACGTTAAAATCATCCTTCGTCATTCCGCATGCAGCCACTTCCACTTTGAAACCGGCATCAGTTTCCAATACATTGATGGCAGGAGAAGTTACGTTGACTTTTTCTATCCAATCGTTGGTAAAGAAATCGCTGAACACATCCGGTAACCAATTTTGAACTCTTCTTATAGGCATCATAATTTTATCTCCTTTTCTTTACTAGTGATACATTCGTTAATAATTATTGAATCCGGATTCATTCTATTTGCAACACGTGTTCATGAATATAAATACAAAAAACGTACCAATGATTTTCACCCTTTATTTAAAAGGAAAACAGGTTTAAATAAGACAGAATGTAAGTTTTTGATGAATAAAGATGTCTTTTATCAGACAAATCGTCAGTTTTTGCATCTTTCATCGTCTTTTTGTGAAAAATGCTTTTATTCGGGATGCACATTCGTCGATAAGGATTCCTTTAGTAACAACGGTTTTGGGATGCAATGCTTGCGGCGCAAAATTTTGATACCCTCGTTTTTCGTCGTCGGCTCCATATACCAAGCGTCCGGTTTGTGCCCATGCAATAGCGCCGGCGCACATAACACAAGGCTCTATCGTTACATATAGAGTACAATCATTTAAGTATTTTCCGCCGAGAACATTGGCAGCAGCAGTGATTGCTTGCATTTCAGCGTGTGCGGTAACATCGTTCAGTGTTTCCGTCAAGTTGTGCGCCCGTGAAATAACACGTTCCTTGTAAACGACAACCGCTCCTACGGGAACCTCTCCGTGTGTGGCAGCATTGTCCGCTTCCGCAAGAGCCTGTTTCATAAAGTAAACATCGTCCGTCATTTGGTATGTTTTGCGTATTTACCGCCGCATGGTATATTCGTCGAATAGAGTAAGGTAATCCGCTGTTTCTTTTCCCCATATTCGGTGCAAAAATAAGTTACTTCTGTTAAATACAAAAATAAAAGACTAATTTTGCGGAAAACAATATGGCAGCGCATAATATTTTGGGGCAAAAGGGTGAAGAAGTCGCAGTGCGCTATCTTTTGCAAAAAGGTTATGTCATCAGACACCGGAATTGGAAAAAAGGGCATTTCGAATTGGATATTGTAGCTGCTAAAGCCAGTGAGCTTGTGGTCATAGAAGTAAAAACCCGAAGGAATACAAATTTTGCTTTGCCGCAGGACGCTGTAACAGAAAAAAAAATTAAGCGAACAGTATGGGCTGCTAATGCTTATATCAAGCTTTTTCGGCTTGATATGCCTGTTCGTTTCGATATTATCACGGTGGTAGGACAAGAAGGAAATTTTCATATCGAGCATATGGAAGAGGCTTTTTGTTCTCCCGTTTGTGTTTGTTAAAAAACGATTATGAATGTAGAAAGCGCCGGAGATTATTGTTTGCAAAAAAAAGGAACTGAAGCCTCTTTTCCTTTTGATGACGATTCGCTTGTGATAAAAGTAATGGGAAAAATGTTTGCTTTAATTGATTTAGAGAGCGCTAACAAAATAGCTTTGAAAGCTGATCCGGAACGTGCGGTGGAGCTTCGGGAGCAGTATAACGGAATTAATGAAGCCTATCATTTTAACAGGAAATATTGGAATAGCGTTTCGTTTAATGAAGACGTGGACGATAAATTAATCAAGCAATTGATAGACCATTCCTACGAAGAGGTTTTGAAAAAGTTTACCAAAAAACAGCGTGCCGAATACGATGCCTTGTTTTGATGCTTCTTTTCCTGTTCCACTGATTCGTTTGGAGGAAACGGATTCCACTTCCCGTTACTTAACTACTTTGTGTGAGCACAATGACGTGGAAGAGTTTACGATCGTTCTTAGCTGTTTTCAAACAGCAGGAAGAGGGCAGAGGGAACATTCTTGGGAATCGGAAGCGGGGAAAAATTTATTATTTAGTCTGGCACTTTATCCTTCCTTTTTGGAAGTGCAAAATCAATTTCTTTTGTCTCAAGTCGTTTCTCTTTCTATGAAAGAGGGATTGGAAGAGTTTGCTTCCGGTTTTTCCATTAAATGGCCGAATGATATATATTGGGGAAAGAAGAAGATAGGCGGTATGCTTATTGAAAACGACCTTACCGGTAGCCGGATCAGACGGAGCATTGTAGGCGTCGGGATTAATATCAATCAGGAGAAGTTTTATTCTTTCGTCTCTAATCCAGTTTCTCTTACTCAAATTACGGGTAACCGTTATGATTTGTTATCTGTTTTGGAAAGTTTGGTGAGGCGATGTATTTATTATTATGGCTTGCTTCGGAAAGGAGAAACAAACCTCGTTGCCCAACGCTATTGTCAATCCCTTTTCCGGAGAGAAGGAATGTATCCCTATGCAGACAAAGACGGAGAGTTTGTTGCGAAATTTGTGCGTATAGAGCAGATAGGTACGCTTGTTTTGGAAGATCAATGTGGAAAACAGAGGAAATATGCCTTTGGAGAAGTAAGGTTTTTAAAGGAGGAAGTTGTATTTTAATAAGAGAAAAATCACCTGTGATTAAAGATATTTCCTTACCTTTGCTCTTGTAAAGACAAGGTTTATTCTGGTTTGAAAGACGATGATGTATGGGGATAGAAATGAGTAAAACTAACAACGAGTCGAAGCAGGAAGAATGGATATTGGATAAAGGGTAAGGTGGAAAAATGTTTTTCTCCGAGCTTTCATAAGCCTCAGAAATAGGGAATATAGGTAGTAGATTTCTTTGTTCGCTGTGGCGTTTTTATTGTGATGGATGGTAAGCTGTGTTTGGTTTGGATGAATGGAAGCAATGAATTTTTTTGGATAGAACTATTTTAAAATTTAATATTATGGCAGACAGTAAAGAAAAACTCTTCCCGGATTTTCCTTCCGTATCTACTGAACAATGGATGGAGAAGGTTATAGCCGACCTGAAAGGGGCTGATTATGAGAAGAGACTCCTTTGGCATACAAACGAAGGATTTAAAGTGAGACCTTTTTATCGCATGGAAGATTTGCAGGACTTGAAAACCACCGATGCACTTCCGGGTGAGTTTCCTTATTTGAGAGGTACAAAGAAAGATAATACTTGGTTGGTGCGGCAGGATATAGCGGTGAGTTCTCCGGAAGAAGCTAACGTTAAAGCTTTGAATGTGTTGTATAAAGGAGTGGACTCCCTTTCGTTCCGGATAGATGGAGAAAACCTTAGCGCGGATTATATCGAAGCCTTGTTGAAAGGTATTGACGCAGAATGTGTAGAGTTGAATTTTTCCATCTGTCAAAGCTGTATCGTGAAGTTGGGGGAAATCTTGACGGACTATTATCAGAAGAAAAATTATGATGCGAAAAAATTATATGGCTCTATCGACTTTGACTATTTCCATACGATACTTGTAAAAGGTAAGGAAAAGGGAGACCGGATACAAACGGCTAAGGCGTTGTTGGTTGCTACGCAAACGCTTCCTTTTTACCGGGTGTTGGGCGTGAATGCTTTGTCGCTGAACAATGCGGGCGCATCTATTTCTCAGGAATTGGGTTATGCATTGGCTTGGGGGAATGAATACTTGGCTCAGTTGCCGGATGAGGAAATTCCGGTGGCTTGTGTGGCTAAGAAGATAAAATTTAATTTTGGCATCAGTTCCAATTATTTTTTGGAAATAGCCAAGTTCCGTGCCGCTCGTTTGCTGTGGGCGAATATCGTGGCTTCTTACGATGCAAAGTGTTCGCACGATTGTGACAATAAGGGTGTGAACGGCGAATGTCGTTGTGCTGCCAAGATGAAGATACATGCTGAGACTTCTACGTTCAATCTCTCCCTTTTTGATGCCCATGTGAATTTGCTTCGCACACAAACGGAAGCCATGAGCGCTGCCTTAGCGGGTGTTGACTCCATAACGGTGACACCTTTTGATAAGACGTATCAAACCCCTGATGAATTTTCCGAACGTTTGGCTTGTAATCAACAATTGCTGTTGAAAGAAGAATCACATTTTGACAAAGTGGTTGACCCTGCTGCCGGTTCATACTATATGGAAAACCTTACTGTTTCTATTGCCAAGCAGGCTTGGAACATTTTCTTGAAAGCGGACGAGGAAGGTGGTTTTTATGCCTTGTTAAAATCCGGTTCGGTTCAGAGAGATATTAACGAAAGCGGGAAAGCGCGCCGGAAAGCGGTGGCTCAACGCAAGGAAATTCTTTTGGGAACCAATCAATATCCTAATTTTATCGAAAGAGCGGACGGTAAAACACCTGTGGATGCTGCCGCATGTTCTTGTTGTGCGCAAGAGGATGAACACAAAAAAGAAGTGGAAACATTGAATTTCGACCGCATGGCTTCCGGGTTCGAAGCATTGCGCTTAGAAACGGAAAGTTCCGGTAAGCGTCCGAAAGCGTTTATGCTTACTATCGGTAATTTGGCAATGCGTCAGGCGCGCGCTCAGTTTTCTTGTAACTTCTTGGCTTGTGCCGGATATGAAGTGATTGACAATTTGGGTTTTGAAACGGTGGAAGCGGGAGTGGAAGCCGCTGTGGCTGCTAAAGCCGACATAGTGGTGCTTTGTTCGAGCGACGATGAATATGCAGAGTATGCCCTGCCGACATTTAAGGCGTTGAAAAACCGCGCTATGTTTGTGGTAGCAGGTGCACCAGCTTGTATGGAAGAATTACAGGCAAACGGCATCAATAATTTCATTAACGTTCGCTCCAATGTATTGGATACATTGAAAGCCTACAATGCACAACTACTTAAATGATTTATGTATATGAAACCAAAATTTAAAGACTTAGATATATTTGCAGCTTTCCAACCTGTTAACGCCAAAGATAGTCAAAAAACAAATGATGCCGCAGCCGGTTGGGAAACTCCCGAACACATTCATGTGAAACCTCTTTATACAAAGGAAGATTTGGAAGGGATGGAGCATTTGGGCTATGCTGCAGGTATTCCTCCTTATCTTCGGGGTCCGTATTCGGTAATGTACACGCTGCGCCCCTGGACGATTCGCCAATATGCAGGGTTTTCAACGGCAGAGGAATCCAATGCCTTTTATCGTCGCAACTTGGCTTCCGGGCAAAAAGGTTTGTCCGTGGCATTCGACCTTGCTACACACCGCGGTTACGACCCTGATCATGAACGGGTGGTAGGCGATGTAGGTAAAGCGGGAGTATCTATTTGCTCGATCGAAAATATGAAGACGTTGTTTGATGGTATTCCTTTGAATAAAATGTCTGTTTCCATGACTATGAATGGGGCTGTGCTTCCTATCATGGCATTTTATATCAATGCCGGATTGGAACAGGGCGCACGGTTAGACGAGCTTTCCGGAACGATTCAGAACGATATTCTAAAAGAGTTCATGGTACGCAACACCTATATTTATCCGCCTTCTTTCTCCATGAGAATTATTTCCGACATATTTGAATATACTTCTCAAAAGATGCCTAAGTTTAATTCTATTTCCATATCCGGCTATCACATGCAGGAAGCCGGTGCAACAGCGGATATAGAGTTGGCTTATACCTTGGCTGACGGGCTTGAATATCTTCGTGCCGGTGTGGCGGCAGGTATTGATATTGATGCATTTGCTCCGCGTCTGTCGTTCTTTTGGGGTATCGGAATAAATCATTTTATGGAAATAGCCAAGATGCGTGCTGCACGTCTGCTTTGGGCAAAGATTGTGAAGCAGTTTCATCCGAAAAATCCGAAATCTTTGGCGTTGCGTACGCATTGCCAGACTTCGGGATGGTCGCTTACCGAACAAGACCCGTTTAATAACGTGGGACGTACCTGTGTGGAAGCCATGGCAGCAGCTTTGGGACACACGCAATCATTGCACACCAACGCCTTGGACGAAGCGATTGCTTTGCCAACAGATTTTTCCGCCCGTATTGCCCGTAACACTCAAATATATATTCAGGAAGAAACATCCATTTGCAAGAATGTTGACCCCTGGGGCGGTTCTTATTACGTGGAGTCTTTGACGGAAAAAATCACCCATAAGGCTTGGGAGCATATCCAGGAAATAGAAAAATTAGGCGGTATGGCTAAGGCAATTGAGACAGGTATTCCGAAGATGCGTATTGAAGAGGCTGCCGCACGAACGCAGGCGCGTATTGATTCCGGTTTACAGACTATTGTAGGGGTGAATAAATACCGTTTGGAAAAGGAAGCTCCTATTGATATTCTTGAAATTGACAATACGGCTGTTCGCAATGAACAGATTCAGCGTTTGAAGGAGTTGAAGGAAAATCGTAACGAAACTCAGGTGAAAGTTGCTTTGGAAGCCATTACCAAGTGTGTGGAAACCAAGCAGGGTAATTTGTTGGAATTGGCGGTAGAGGCTGCCCGTGTTCGCGCTACCTTGGGAGAAATTTCATCTGCTTGCGAACAAATTGCAGGACGATATAAAGCAATAATTAGAACCATATCAGGAGTGTATTCAGCAGAAAGTAAAAATGATTCGGATTTTAAGCGCGCTTGTGAACTTGCCGCTAAGTTTGCCGAAAAGGAAGGTCGTCAACCTCGTATTATGATTGCGAAGATGGGACAAGATGGTCATGACCGCGGTGCAAAAGTCGTGGCGACGGGTTATGCCGATTGTGGTTTTGACGTGGATATGGGACCTTTGTTCCAAACCCCCGCCGAAGCGGCACGCGAAGCTGTGGAAAACGACGTGCATGTGGTAGGTGTGTCTTCTTTGGCTGCAGGACACAAAACGTTAGTGCCTCAAATTATTGAAGAATTGAAAAAGCTGGGTCGGGAAGATATTCTGGTGATTGCAGGGGGAGTGATTCCGGCGCAAGATTATGATTTCTTGTATAAGGCGGGGGTAGCGGCTATTTTTGGACCTGGTTCTCCGGTGGCTAAAGCTGCTTGCCAAATATTGGAGATACTAATGGATGAGAAGTAAAATAATAACCGAAGAAAACTTTGATTGAAAGAAAACAGATTTATTCATGCAATAGATTCAAATAGATGAAACGATTTATTAACCTCCTGTTCTTTTTTTTACTTGTTAGCGTACTTTTCGCACAAGGGAAAGCCAAGTATGTGTTCTTTTTCATTGGTGACGGTATGGGTATGAGTCAGGTAAACGGAACGGAAATGTATTTGGCGGAGAAAGCCGGATACATGGGCGTTCAACCTTTGCAATTCACGCAGTTTCCTGTTGCGGGAATGGTAACTACTTTTTCCGTTCGTAATTCTGTAACCGATTCGGCTGCTGCCGGAACGGCTCTTGCTACCGGTTCGAAAACCGTTAACGGAGCTGTCGGACTGGATGAACAAGGAAACCGGTTGACTTCCATTGCTGAAAAAGCGAAAAAAGCCGGACAAAAAGTGGGTATTGTTACAAGTGTGAGTATAGACCATGCTACTCCGGCTGCTTTTTATGCACATCAATCAGGACGTAATATGGCTTATGAGATATCCTTGGATTTGATTGAAGCGGGGTTTGACTTTTATGCAGGTTCCGGATTCCTAAGACCTGATAAGACATATACCAATCAAAGCGCTCCTGATATGTTCGGATTGTTTGAGGCTTCCGGCTATACCGTTGCTAAAGGTTATAATGATTTTAAGAATAAATCTTCCAAAGGCGGAAAAATCATTTTGATTCAGGAAGAGGGGGAGGTGGTTGATGCGCTTCCTTATGCCATTGACCGGAAAGCCGACGATCTTACGCTGACTCAGATAACGGAGGGAGCCATTGCTTCCCTTTCAAAGAATGCCCCGAGAGGTTTTTTCCTTATGGTGGAAGGTGGCAAAATTGATTGGGCTTGCCATGATAACGATGTTGCTACAGCTTTTAATGAAGTGGTTGACATGGATAATGCTATTAAGGTTGCCTATGAATTTTATAAGAAGCATCCGAAGGAAACACTGATTATAGTAACAGCCGATCACGAAACAGGAGGCATCTATTTAGGCACGGGTAAGTATGAAATGAATCTGAAGGTTCTTTCCTGTCAAAAATATTCGCGAGAGGCTTTGTCCGATCATATTAAAGATTTGAGAAAGTCGAAACCTCAAGTTTCGTGGGAAGATATGAAAGCGCTTTTGGGTGAAACAATGGGATTTTGGAAAGAGTTGCCTCTTACATGGATGCAGGAAAGAAAATTGCGCGATACGTATGAAGAGTCTTTTTCGAAAACAGATAAAATATCTATGGAAAAGAGCTTGTATTCGGAAAGTGAACCGCTTGCAGTGAAAGCCATAGAATTAATCAATGAAATGGCTATGGTGGGATGGGGGAGTGGCGGACACTCTGCGAGCTATGTACCTGTTTTTGCCATAGGAGTGGACGCTCAATTGTTCTTCGGAAAAATGGATAATACGGATATTCCCAAGCGTGTGGCGAAGGCAGCGGGATATTAATATGAGTTTAATGTATGAAAAAGCAAAAGGGCGCGGAAAGTTTCGCGTCTTTTCTTTTTATGTAATGACCGGTGGGTATGACTATATTTGTTTTGATAAAATTAGCGTTTTTTTCCTATCCGGATTCATAAAAAATACCAGCGAAAACGTTTGTTTTTGTAAAGAGAAAATGCGATATTTGTAATGATTTGAACTTTGTTATTACATATTTTAGTAAAACCTAACCATTAGTAAAAACCTAATTAGTTTGTTTCAATGAAAGATTTAGAAATGGAAGGAATTGTTTCTTCAAAACGTCCTTATAACTTGAAGGAGAAAAAAATTAAATCAGCAGTTTATAGGTCATTGATTCGACCTGAGTTAGCTGACGAATTGTATGATAGGATATTGGGCATCATCGTTATGCAAAAGAAGTACAAAAATCCAAGCTATTCGGCGAGAGATTTGGCGAAAGAATTGAAAACGAATACCCGTTATCTGTCGGCTGTTGTTAATTCCCGTTTTGGGATGAATTACTCTTGTCTGTTGAATGAATATAGAGTGAATGACGCAAAGTATTTGTTGACAGATAAAAGATATTCCGGAAAAAAAGTGGAGGAAATTAGTACTATGGTTGGCTTCTCCAATCGTCAATCTTTTTATGCTGCGTTTTATAAAAATGTGGGCGAAACGCCGAATGGTTATCGTAGAAAACGTTTGAGAAAAATGTACTAAAAACAATGGTTTTTCGAAAGTGATAGGAAAAGGAATTATCTTTGTAATGTTGAGATATTTCCTTTTTCTTTTTTTTCGAGAATTTTTTGGGTGGATGTAAAATATATTTGAGTGGGTTAATTGTTATACGTCTATATATGTGTGTTTAAAATTACTTATATGAGAAAATATTTATTTATTATGGCTATTGCTACATTGATTTTATCTTCCTGCAATAATGTAAAGGAAAAGATTGTGGGAACAGAAGATTTTGATTATGCCGTAGAACGGTTTGCTGATCTGCAAATATTACGTTATCACGTACCCGGCTTTGAAGAATTGTCACTTAAACAGAAAGAGTTGATTTATTATTTGACGCAGGCTGCTTTAGAAGGGCGTGACATTCTGTTCGACCAAAACGGGAAATATAATCTTGTTATCCGCCGGACACTCGAAGCGATTTACTCCGATTTCAGAGGAAACCGGAACGATAAGGACTTTGCCGGTATGGAGCTTTACTTAAAACGTGTTTGGTTTTCTAATGGTATTCATCATCATTATGGTAGCGACAAGTTTATTCCTACTTTTACTTCCGAATTTCTGAAAAAAGCCATATTGGACATGGATGCTTCTAAATTACCTTTAGATGAAGAACAAACGGCAGAAGAGTTGTATGAGCAAATCTTTCCTGTTATTTTTGACGCTAACGTAATGCCTAAGCGTGTTAATCAAGCTGATGGGGAGGACTTGGTATTGACTTCTTCTGCTAACTATTATTCCGGAGGAATTACTCAAGAAGAAGCTGAAGCGTTTTATAATGCCAAAAAAAATCCGAACAATGAAACGTCTGTTTCTTACGGATTGAATAGTCGTTTGGTGAAAGAGAATGGAGTCATTGAAGAGAACGTGTGGAAGGTAGGCGGTCTTTATACGCAAGCGATTGAAAAAATAGTTTATTGGTTGAAAAAGGCTGAAGCTGTAGCGGAGAATGGGATACAGAAAGCTGTTATTGCCAAATTAATGGAGTTTTACGAAACGGGTGATTTGAAAACATTTGACGATTATTCTGTTTTGTGGGTAGAAGATGTTGATTCACATATTGATTTTATCAACGGATTTATAGAAAGTTATGGCGATCCGTTGGGTATGAAAGCAAGTTGGGAATCACTTGTTAATTTCAAAGATTTGGATGCTACCCGGCGTACGATACTCATTAGTAGTAATGCGCAATGGTTTGAAGATCATTCTCCGGTGGACAAGCAATTCAAGAAGGAGCAAGTGAAAGGGGTTTCGGCAAAAGTGATTACGGCTGCTATATTGGCAGGAGATTTATATCCGGCAACCGCTATCGGTATTAATCTTCCTAATTCCAATTGGATACGTAGTTCATACGGTTCTAAGTCGGTTACAATGGGTAATATTACCGATGCTTATGATAAAGCAGCGCGCGGAAACGGTTTTAGAGAAGAATTTGTATATGGAAATTCGGAAAAGAAATGGATTGATAAGTATGGTGATTTGACCGGTGATTTGCATACGGATTTGCATGAATGTTTGGGACATGGTTCCGGAAAAATCCTTCCTGGTATAGATCCCGATACATTAAGAGCTTATGGTTCTACGATTGAAGAAGCTCGTGCCGATTTGTTCGGATTGTATTATGTAGCTGATGATAAGTTAATAGAGTTGGGATTGATTCCTGATAAAGAGGCTTATAAAGCAGAATATTATGCTTATTTGATGAACGGATTGATGACGCAATTGGTACGTATCGAAGAGGGTAGCCGTGTTGAAGAGGCTCATATGCGTAATCGCCAACTTATCGCTCGTTGGGTATATGAACAAGGCAAGAGCGATAAAGTGGCAGAAATGATAAAAAAGAAAGGAAAGACTTATCTTGTTATCAACGATTATCAGAAATTACGTGTATTTTTTGGCAAATTGTTGGCTGAGATTCAGCGCATCAAATCAACCGGAGATTTTGAAGCTGCTCGTCAATTGGTGGAAACTTACGCAGTAAAGGTTGATCCTGAACTTCATTCCGAAATATTGATGCGTTATAGAAAATTGGATTTGGCTCCGTACAAAGGTTTTGTCAATCCCGTATATAAGCCGGTAACGGACCTTGATGGAAAAATTGTTGATGTAGCAATCTCTTATGACGAAGGTTATGCAGAGCAAATGATGCGTTATAGTAGTGATTATTCATCTTTGCCTTCCCGGAATTGATAGCACTCGACGAACAATTAAAAGATATTAAGGCGCAATTTCGTTTCTTCACGAACGGAATGGTTTCTCAAAGCATGCAGGAAAAGGGATTGGAGTATAAACTTAATTTTGGTGTTGAACTTTCTCGTATCAAGGCTATTGCCGCTGATTATGAAAAGGATCACGAATTGGCTCAAGCTTTGTGGAAGGAGGATATTAGGGAGTCGAAAATTCTGGCGGGGCTTTTGCAGCCAATAGACTCTTTTTCTCCCGAATTTGCCGATAGTTGGGTGGGAGATATTCGAAATAGTGAGATAGCCGAACTTACTTGTATGAATGTCTTTCAATATCTTCCTTATGTTCCTGCCAAATCTTTTCAATGGATTGCTGATGAACGGGAGTATGTGCAGACTTGCGGTTTTCTTGTTATCGCTCGTATCCTGTTGCAAAAAGGAGGTATGACGGGGCGTACGTCAGATGAATTTCTTGACCAAGCCTTTTGTGCTGTACATGCTGAAAAATATCATGTGCGTAATGCCGCTATATTGGCTATCCGTAAGTTTATGGCATGTAGCGAAACAAATGCTTTTTTTGTTTATCGGTTGGTAGAAGGATGGGAAAATTCGGAAAAAGAGAGGGAGCGGATGTTGTATGATATAGTAAAGGAAGAAGTGGAGAATTTATAGTTTTTAATGGGCAAATGTGAGATTCGGAAATTTGTTTTTATGATATATGCCTTTTACAAAAAAGGATTAACTTTGTTGACGATAATAATGATACCGAAACCGGAATGGAAAATCAAAATATGAAGGAAACGGTAAAGCAAATATTTACGGAATATTTGAATATACACGGGCATCGAAAGACCCCCGAAAGATATGTGATACTTGACGCCGTTTATTCCATTGATGGACATTTTGACATAGAAACTTTGTACTCCCGGATGTTGGAACAAGAAAAGTTTCGAGTAAGCAGGGCTACACTTTATAATACGATTCTGTTACTTCTCCAAGCGCGGCTAATTATTAAGCATCAGTTTGGCAGCTCTTCCCAATATGAAAGATCCTATAACCGGGAGACGCACCATCACCAGATATGTACACAGTGTGGGAGAGTTTCAGAATTTCAAAACAAACAATTACAAACGGTTATCGAAAGCACTAAATTAGTTCGATTTCAATTGTCGCATTATTCTTTATATATATATGGAATATGTCGTAGATGTGAGAAAATCAACAGGCGGAAAACAGAAAACAGTAATAAAAACGAGAAATGAAGGTGGATGTATTATTAGGATTGCAGTGGGGAGACGAGGGGAAAGGAAAAGTAGTGGATGTATTAACTCCTCGATACGACGTAATAGCTCGTTTTCAAGGGGGACCGAATGCCGGTCATACGCTTGAGTTCAATGGGCAAAAATATGTGCTTCGTTCTATCCCTTCGGGAATTTTTCAAGGAGATAAGATAAACATAATAGGTAATGGGGTAGTATTAGACCCTGCTTTGTTCAAAGCAGAAGTTGATTCGTTGGAAACATCGGGATACAGTTTGAAGCACAAATTGCGTATTTCCAAAAAAACGCATCTTATTTTACCTACACATCGTCTGCTTGATGTGGCTTACGAAACGGTAAAAGGCGATGCGAAAGTTGGTACTACAGGAAAAGGTATTGGTCCGACCTATACAGATAAAGTTGGTCGCAACGGGATACGCGTGGGAGATATTCTTCATAATTTTGATAGTAAATACGCCCATGCAAAAGCCAATCATAAACGTATATTGGATAGCTTAAATTATACGGATTATAATCTTGCGGAACTTGAGAAAGAATGGTTTGAAGGAATTGACTATTTGAAACAGTTTGAGTTGATAGATTCCGAGCATGAAATAAATAATTTGATTCGCTCCGGGAAAAATATACTTTGCGAGGGCGCCCAAGGGACGATGCTTGATATTGATTTTGGTTCTTATCCCTTTGTAACTTCTTCAAACACTATTTGCGCGGGGGCTTGTACAGGGTTGGGAGTAGCTCCTAACCGTATCGGCGAGATATATGGCATCTTTAAGGCTTATTGTACAAGAGTGGGGGCGGGTCCTTTTCCTACGGAACTGTTTGATGAGGCGGGAGATGAAATCTGTACGTTGGGTTATGAGTTTGGTTCGGTGACGGGTCGCAAACGCCGTTGCGGGTGGATTGATTTGGTAGCGTTGAAATATTCTATTATGATAAATGGGGTAACCAAGTTGATCATGACGAAAAGTGATGTGTTGGACGGATTTGAAACGATTAAAGCTTGTGTGGCTTATCGCGTGAATGGTAAAGAAACAGATTATTTTCCTTATGAAGTTGATAAATATGTAAAACCTGTTTATGTAGAGCTTCCAGGTTGGCAAACAAGTATGAAAAAAATGAAGAACGAGAATGACTTTCCGGCTGAATTCAACGGTTATCTTTCTTTTTTGGAAGAAAAATTGGGCATGCCGATCGAAATGGTATCTTTAGGACCTGACAGAGAACAGACTATAGAACGATATGCGGAAGAAGAGGAGTAAGAAATTGGATGGTAGTTCTTGTTTTGGCATACTCTTTGTAATGATGTAGATAGACTAATAATATTAAAAAGAAAAATTATGGACGTAAGTATGATACCTTTTCATTGGATATTATTTATTGGTATTGTTGTGGTGAGTTGGTTGGTACAACTTAATTTACAAAGGAAATTCAAAAAGTATTCCAAAATTCCGGTAACAAATGGAATGACGGGTCGTGATGTAGCAACTAAAATGTTGAAGGATAACGGGATTTATGATGTGCAAGTAACGCATACGGGTGGTATGCTGACTGACCATTACAATCCGGTTACAAAAACGGTTAATTTGAGTGATGGGGTTTATGCAGGTAACAGTGTAATGGCGGCGGCTGTTGCTGCTCACGAATGTGGGCATGCCGTTCAACACGCACGGGCTTATGCACCGCTGACAATGCGTAGTAAGTTAGTGCCTGCCGTCAGTTTTGCTTCACAATGGATGAGTATATTGTTGTTGGGGGGGATACTGTTGCTTAATGTTTTTCCGGGATTGCTGCTTGCCGGTATTGTTTTGTTTGCCCTTACTACCTTATTCAGCTTTATCACCTTGCCGGTTGAAATAAATGCAAGTAAACGTGCATTGGTTTGGTTGAACGGAGCGGGAATTACAAATTCTTATAATCACGACAAAGCTGAAAGCGCTCTTCGTTCGGCAGCTTATACTTATGTGGTGGCAGCTCTCGGTTCATTGGCTACGTTGATTTATTATGTAATGCTGTTTTTGGGAAGGAGAAATTAAAAAATCGGACTTTATAGAGAGGGATATGTAAGCTCCGCAGGGTTAAAATCCAGCGGAGTTTTTATTAGGTATAAAGCAATTATATTGTTAGATTTTTTGGATAACTTTGTCGCCGTTTTTAAGAAATACAAATTTCTTGCATGAAGGAAACGGTTTGTTATAGCTTTGTGTGGTTTAGTCCGTGTGTTATCGACATGAGAATTCAAGAGTAGAATCTTAATAAAACCCTAGTAGTGACAACAGTAAGTTACAAAAATAGTTGGCGGAAAAGTAGTCATTAGGAATAAAAATATATAATTTTGTGTTTGATTTGTGAGTTTATGGTAGGTTTTCTTGACATTTTGCAGGAATACCCAATCAATAAATTTTGATAATGTTGGATAGGTAGTCTAATAATGGTTGTTATAATTCTAAAAATAAAAATGAAAATGAAAAAAGTATGTTGTTTAATGGTGGCTATTATTGCTGTAATAAGTTTTGTTTCATGTACGGCACAAAATCCTAAAGCAAAGTTGACGGATGAGTTGGACTCGTTGGCTTATTCTATGGGTTTGGCGCAAAGTCAGGGTTTAAGGGATTATCTGGAAAGAGGTATGAATGTTGATACGGCTTATATGGATGAATTTATCAAAGGACTTAACAGAAGTGTTCACGCAGGGGAAAATAGTAAGCAGATTAAAAAGGAGCTGGCATACTATGCGGGTATTCAAATAGGGCAACAAGTAGAGCGGATAGTTGTTAATATTAATAATGATTTGTTTGATAATGATTCTATCCAAAAATTCAATAAAAATAACTTTGTAGCCGGACTTATTCACGGTACGATTGGAAAAGGTGAGCTAATACCTGTTGTTGAAGCTGAAGCTTACTCACAAACGACTTCGGAAGCTGTTAAAGCCAGAAAAGTAGAAGAAAAATATACTGATAATAAAGCTGAGGGCGAAAAATTCTTGGAAGAAAACAAAACAAAAGAAGGTGTGCAAACCACGGCTAGCGGATTACAATATAAAGTCATCGTTAAGGGAAATGGCGCTGTTCCTACAGCTGACAATAGTGTAAAAGTGCATTACAAGGGAACTTTAATTGATGGAACGGAGTTTGACAGTTCGTTGAGTCGTAAAGAACCGGCAACTTTCCGTGTCGATCAAGTTATCAAAGGATGGACGGAAGCATTGACTATAATGCCTGTTGGTTCTAAATGGGAGCTTTATGTTCCTCAAGAGTTAGCGTACGGGTCAAAAGAAACCAATAATATAAAGCCTTTTTCTACATTAATTTTTGAAGTGGAATTGCTTGGCATTGAAAAAAAATAGCACAATGATCCCCTTTTAGTTTTGTTGACAAGTAGGATTTTAAGTATTTATTTAGTTATGTGGCTAAAAGAGATGATTTTGAGAAATAGGACATGATTTAGAAGAAAATTTCTCTCCGGTTTTTTTCTTCGTTGGAAGAAAGAAAGTTTATATATTTGATAAATTAGAATTTAAATGCGATATAATGTAGAGAAAATTGATCCGCTTGACAGGCAAATTTTAAAGATTATTTCCCAGAATGCTCGTGTTCCTTTTAAGGATGTGGCTATTGAATGTGGTGTTTCACGTGCAGCTGTTCACCAACGTGTGCAAAAACTTACGGATATGGGTATCATTCTTGGGTCGGGTTATCAGGTAAATCCCAAATCACTTGGCTACCGAACTTGCACTTATATAGGAATAAAGTTAGAAAAGGCTTCTATGTATAAAGAGGTAGTGAATGAGTTGGAAAAAATACCGGAAGTGGTAGAGTGTCATTTTACTACAGGTCCTTATACTATGTTGACCAAAGTGTATGCTTGTGACAATGAGCATTTGATGGAACTTCTCAATAGCAGGATGCAGAGGATTTTGGGTGTTATGGCTACTGAAACGTTGATTTCATTAGAGCAAAGTATTAAAAGGGAGATATTGATTTCTTAGAAAGGTAACAGTAAAAATGGATTCTTTGAATGAGTACCATGTAGGAGGTTTCATAATAGGGATATGCACCTTTCTTATTATCGGTCTTTTTCATCCTTTAGTCGTAAAAGCCGAATATTATTGGGGTACTAAGTGTTGGTGGTTCTTTCTGTTGCTTGGTATAGGTGGAATCGTTGTTTCATTCAGTACGGATGATATTTTAATTTCTTCTTTATTAGGCGTTTTTGCTTTTTCATCATTTTGGAGTATAAAGGAAATTTTTGAACAAGAAAAGCGAGTAAGGAAAGGTTGGTTTCCTAAAAACCCGAGGCGTCGTTATAAATTTTAGTAAGAAAACCTGAAATATTTCTTGCATAGTTTGCTTAGAAACACTATATTTGCCTCATATTCGGGAATAGAAGATAGTTGGGCTTTTAGCTCAGTTGGTTAGAGCAACAGACTCATAATCTGGAGGTCCTAGGTTCAAGCCCTAGATGGCCCACTTTTAAGAAAGTCGTTCTGATGATGAAAAATCATCAGAATGGCTTTTTGAGTTTTGTATAGTTTTTTATATAGGGTAGAATCATCCTGTTTAAGTTTTGAGAGTTGTAAAAAATTTATTGTTAAAAAATTTGATTTCTATCAAAAAATATTATCTTTGCGTTTGATTATTTAGGTTAGGCATGTATGTGAGGTATTGATAATTCTCTGATTAATAAAAGATTTATATGAGACGGGAAAGAAGTAGTGAATTTTTTTATTAAAAAGCTAAGAATTTTTATTGAAAGAATAAGCTTGTTTTAAATTTTATGTATTTTTGCTAGGTAATTTGTGACATATATGAATGCAGTGTATTATATCATAGGTATGATAAATTATTATATGATATGTTAAATTATTTTGGTAAATAGGAGAAACAAAGGGGCTTGTGTTATTAAGTAAAAAGCGAAGAAATGAAAATTACTAAATTATTAACATTATTTGTACTTGGAACGATAATAATGTCATCGTGTAAAAAAGATCCATACAAAACAAGTCATCCTGATCATGGAAAGATAGAATTTTTGGCTAATTGGCATACAGAAGTAGAGGGCTTTACTCTACCGGAAAAATATACACTTTATGTAGATGGGCAGACTAGTACTATTCCTACGACAGAGAGTGTATTTCCTATTCTATTAAAGGCGGGTGAATATTCGATTTTAGTGTATAGCAATAGCGAAAAAATTATAGTTGAGCCTAGTTTATCTACTGTTGCTGAAGTGAAAGTAGATGAAGATGGTTTCATTAATGGAAGTATCGGTTGGTTGTTTGCCATGTCGGATGTTATATGGGTCAATGAAGATATGGTGAATCAGGTAAGTGGAGAAATGAAACAATTGGCACGAAAATTGATATTAATTTTAAAAATTAAAGATTTGTCTATCTCTTATGCTGGTATTATTGACGAATCGGCCATTTTGACTGGTGTTGCTTCGAAATTGGATTATATGACCAATGGTGTAATATCCGAATCTGAGGTAAAAATTAAGCCTGAATTCAGACAAGGGGATAATACGGGGGAATTTATTGCATCACTTGATTTGTTGGGGATTGTTCCCAATTCTAAAGAAGGACAAATTCTTTCTTGTAAATTATTATATAATGATGGGGGAAAAGAAAAAACTATTGATATTACAGTTGATTTGACACCTTTTATGAAGGCTTTTAACACGGATAAACACATCCCTATGGTGTTAAGACTTAATATATTGAGTACAGAAGGGGAGATAATCGGATGGGAAGTAGTAGACGGTGGTTCGCAGTCGGTAATTTGGCCATTGAATTTTGCGGATTAAGTAAGTTGGTTTCGAAACGAATGAAGTAATAAAAACAGAAAGAGATGAAGCAAATATTAGTTGCATTATCAGTAATATTTTCATTATTCATGTTAAATTCTTGCGATAATGATAGAAATTTGAATAATGATGATTTAGGAGATAGAATTATCCAATTTCGGATTAAAGTACTTGAGCTTGGATTAGGTATGTCAGAAAGTGTTTCTGGTACTCGATTGGATGTGGAAAATTGTAAATTTGAAAGTGGTGATGAAATCGGTCTTTTTGCTGTAAAACGAAAAATGGGAGTTGTGCCGTCCGATGATGATTTGGAGGGTACGGACATATTTATCCATAATGCGAGGTTGACTTATGATGGTGTTAGTAAAAGTTGGATTAGTGACCCTCCGATTTATTATCCTGAAGATAGGACAACGGTGTCAATTGATTTTTATGCCTATTATCCTTATAAAGAATCGGTTAATCCGAATGATATGGATATTTCTAATGGTGTGTTAATCAATCAGGAGGGTAGAAGCACTTTGGGTGAATCTGATTTTATGACAGCATATAAGAGAGGTTATACGTTTGATGAGGAAAAAGAGGTTGAACTTGTATTTAGGCATCATTTTTCACTAGTAAGAATAGATTGTCAAACAGCTGTTTCTAAGCTTGTGTTTAATAGTATAGCTATTGTTACTCCGGCATATTCGGTTAAGAATTTCAAGTTAATTCCTGTTGCAATAGAGCGTGAAGATTTGACTTACGAAAGTGTAACCGTGAAAAAGATAGCGATAGGTATGCATCCCAAAGAAAATGCTGTTGCAACTTATGAGGCATTGGTTATTCCACAAACTATTGAAAAAGGAAGTGATAAGGTTCCTTTGTTTTATTGCTTTAACGATAACGATAAAAGTTTTTTCTATATATATTCGGAAAATGTGTTTAATAATGAGAACCGGATAGAACTTAAAAAAGGTAATGCATACACATTTATTTATAAATAGCCTTAAGTGGTGTGAGAAGTGAATATCAAATTAATATACCGGAAACAGTTTTCATGTTTCGGAAAAGGCATAAAATATCATAATATGAAAAGAAATATGATTTTAATACGGATATTGGGAGGGTGGCTAATAGGAGCGATTCTTTTAATAGGATGTAGTTCGGAAGATGATGGGCAAGGGATATCTGGTGACAATTTAGTAAGATTTAATTCACAGTTGGCGAATATATCGTCTGTATCAAGAAGTTCGGACATATTGAGTCCGATTGTTTTGACAAAAGAGAATTGGATGTTAGGAGATACTATCGGAGTTTATATGAAGTACAGCGATGTTCAATCTTTTTCTGAAGCGAATGTGAAAAATCATGGATATCTATCAACGAAAAATAATGTAAGTACTTCTATATTTGTTCCGGCTTCCAAGGAAGATGAGATTTATTTTTCTGACGGGGGTGTTGATTTTATGTCATATTATCCATATAAGAGTACAATAGGAGAAAAAGATATTTATCCTATAGATATAAGCGGACAGGGGGATAATCCTTCGAAGGTTGATTTGCTTTATGCTACTTCTGATGGAAAATTATCGGAGAAAAGAGATGTGTCTTTGTCTTTTAAACATCAATTGAGTAAATTGGTATTGAATTTGAAGCCGGATTTAGCCATTCAAGAATTAAGAGATGTTTGGCCTAGTTTGATAGTAAGGGCAAGCGGATTTTATACCAAAGCGGATTTTTCATTGATTGATAAAGTGATTTCTAATCGCCATGAGATTGAAGATTTTTCCGGTGCGAAAACATCAGATGGGATGAAAGTAGAATTGATTATGATTCCACAAACGGTGGGGAGGAATATGTATTTGAAATTTGGATTGCTGGGAAAGGACAATGAATTGCAATGGAATATTCCGGAAGGTGCGGTTTTTGAAGCGGGGAAACAATATGAATATACGGTTTCTATAAAAATGACATGGGTTGATGTTTTTGAAGGGGAAATACGTCTTTGGGAAGGGGATTCCAAAATTGATGATATTGTTTGGGGAAAATCATCTGATACCCAATATGGATTGACAAAAATTGCAGGTGGAGAATATTATATAGGTAGTCCGGAAGGTGAGGGGGAAGAGAATGAGCATCCGAGGCATAAAGTTGATGTAGGGGGTGGATGGATAAGTTCTTATGAAATAACAAACAAGCAGTATGCTATATTCTTAAATGAAAAAGAAGTTGGTTCTTCCGGAAAAAACGGAAAAGGGGAACAGTTAATTGATATTGGGGTTAGTGATATAAAAATGAAATACATTAATGATAAATGGATTGTTGATAATCCTACTGATGATCCTTTCAAATGGGATAATTATCCTGTGGTTAATGTTAGTTGGTATGAAGCTAGAGCGTTTGCACAATGGTTAGGAGGTGATTTACCTACTGAAGCGGAATGGGAAACGGCTTGTCGTGCAAAGAGTGATGCTTTGTTTTGGTTTGGGAACAAAAGTGAGACATTTAACTATTTTTTAAATTGTAAACCAACAAGTAAGCTTATACCTGTTAATAAAGGTGTTAGTGGTGTTATTCCTGTAAACTTTTTGGAAAAAAATGCTTTTAAATTGTATAATACGCATGGTAATGTATATGAATGGTGTCTTGACGCCGTGGGGAGGGATGCTATGGGTTCTGCTGCTCCTTATGATTCTAAAATTAAAGTTTCGGAGAAGATATACCATCCTATACGCGGAGGAAGTTGGAAGGTTGATCTTGAAAAATGTCGTTCTGCTTCGAGGGATTCTTATCTTCCGGAACAGAGGGCAGATGATATAGGTTTTCGTGTTGTATTTCCTGTAAGTAATGTTCCTATTTTAGATTTTAAATATCTTGAGGAATTTTTGGCGGTGTCTCCTTGAAAATGATATAATAAAGAATGATTTTTAAGACCCTATAAAAACGGCAAATAGTAAAAACTGTTTGCCGTTTTTATAGGGTTTGGGTTACTAATTTCCCATACTATTTCAAATGCGTTCTGAAAATAATTGGATACCTTTGTACCGGTATTGGAATTAAAAACATTGTAATTTAGTGTGCAAATTAAAATGAGTAATTATACTTCAGGTGATGTGCGGAAAGTAACCACTCACCGTCTTATTGAGATGAAACAAAGAAGTGAAAAAATATCCATGCTTACGTCTTATGATTATACCATGGCAAAAATTGTTAATGACGCGGGTATTGATGTAATTTTAGTAGGTGATTCTGCTTCAAATGTGATGGCAGGTAATATGACAACGCTTCCCATAACGCTTGATCAGATGATTTATCATGGCAAGTCGGTGGTTCGTGCTGTAGATCGTGCTATGGTAATAGTTGATATGCCATTCGGTAGTTATCAGGGAAATTCTAAAGAGGGGTTAGCTTCGGCTGTTCGCATTATGAAGGAGAGCCATGTTGACGCTTTGAAATTGGAAGGTGGTGAAGAAATTATCGAAACAGTGAATCGCATTCTATGTGCCGGTATTCCGATTATGGGGCATTTGGGTTTGATGCCGCAGTCAATAAATAAATATGGTACTTATACAGTACGCGCCAAAGATAAAGTAGAAGCGGAGAAGTTGATTCGTGATGCTCATTTGTTGGAAGAAGCAGGGTGTTTTGGTATTGTGTTGGAAAAAATTCCGGCAGTATTGGCTAAGCGTGTGGCAGATGAATTGACTATTCCTATTATTGGTCTTGGAGCCGGTGGGGATGTTGACGGTCAGGTGTTGGTTATTCAGGATATGTTAGGTATGACAAAAGGGTTTAGTCCGCGTTTTCTGCGGCGTTATGCTGATTTATATACTGTTATGACAGGAGCCGTCCGGCAATATGTAACAGATGTAAAAGCAAAGGATTTTCCGAACGAAAAGGAACAATATTGATTTGCGGTTGGCAGATGTCTTCTTTCAAGCGGATATGTATCAGTAATTTTTTAATGTATCTGTCGTGGTATGTGTTGTTTCCGGTGTTACTACCGGCTATGACCGAGCGATTGGGGCTTTATCCCTTTTTAGGAGGGGTAATATGCCTGCTTGTTGTAGGAGCTATGCTTGCTATGGGTCCGTTTTATAATTATTTGCTTGATGCGTATAGGCGAAAGTATATGTATATGCTTGTTTTGATTGTCATGACGGGCATTGTATTTAGCTACGCCATTGTCAACAATGAAGCAGAGCTTTGGATGTTGTGTTTGGTGCAAGGGATGGCATTTGGCGTGGGTGCTATGGGTATTGTTACGTTGGGTATCGATTTGACGGTTTCTGTTAAGCGGAGTGTATGTTGTACCGTTTTTAGTTGGTGGGCGCGTTTTGGTATGTTTGGAGGTGTGGTGTTGGGAGCAGTTTTGTACTTGCAATATAATTTTGAAACGGTGATTCTTGTTTCGGCTGTTTTGGAAATGGCCGGTTTGTTTGTCATATTGATGGTACATGTGCCTTTTCGTGCTCCTATGGGAGTGAAAGTATGCAGTTTAGATCGTTTTTTTTTACTTCGCGGGTGGTTACCGATGTTAAACTTGGTTTTTGTGGCATTTGTGCCGGGTCTGTTTATTATTCCGTCAATGAGTAATATCAGAATATATAATTTAATGGGATACGAAGTGGCGGTTCCTTACTTTACCATGGCAGGTATAGGTTTTTTATTGTCTGTCTTGTTTATAAGATTTATCCGTAAAAAGGAAGATGTAGTATATATGCCGGCGGTTGTCGGATTGTTGTTAGTTTTTATGGCTATATTGTTCTTGATGTTTTTTGTTAATGATAGTGTGTGGTTGGTTTCGTTTACTTTGTTGGGAATTGGTTTGGGATTTATTGCTCCTACGTTTTTGATGATGTTTGTCATGCTGTCCAAACATTGTGAGCGTGGAACCGGTAATGTAACTCATCTGTTGGGATGGGAAATAGGAATATTATTAGGAATAGGAACATTTTGTTATCTTGCAGCTAATGATTTGCAAGGAATGGTTCTTGATGTTGGTTTGTTTTTTTCGGCTATAGCTTCGTTTCTCTTTTTTTCGGCTACTTATCCGTATTTTAAGAAGAAAAGGGTAAGATGAGAAGAGAAAATTGCTCAAAATCTTCTACCTTTGTGCAGTTTTAATTATATATGACGAAATATGGTATTACCGGAACTTAAAATGCGTCGTGATAAGATACGCGTATTTATGGCTCAACAACATATTGACGCTGCGCTTATCACTTGCAATGTCAATTTACTTTATACATGCGGTCAAATTATAAGTGGGTATCTTTACATGCCCCTTCATGCCCCGGCGAGGATATTTGTAAAACGCCCCAACAACATTACAGGTGAGCTGGTTCATTCCATTCGCAAACCGGAACAGATACCGGATATTTTGAAAGAAGACGGTTTGCCTTTTCCACAAACACTTATGTTAGAGGGAGATGAATTGCCTTATACTGAATATAATCGTTTGGCATCTCTGTTTCCTGAAGCTACTGTGGTAAACGGTACTCCATTGATACGCAAAGCACGAAGTGTTAAAACCGAGATAGAGATTGAAAATTTTCATCGGGCAGGCATTGCACATGCTAAAGCATATGGGAAAATTCCTTCCGTGTATCGCGAAGGAATGACCGATAACGAATTTTCTATTGAAATAGAACGCTTAATGCGTTTGGAAGGTTGCTTGGGCATTTTCCGCATATTTGGTCAAAATATGGAGATATTTATGGGGAGCGTATTGACAGGCGACAATGCTACTACTCCTTCTCCGTATGATTTTGCTTTGGGAGGTGCAGGGCTTGATCCGTCTTTACCCATAGGAGCAAATGGTACTCTTCTTGAAGAGGGTCGGAGTGTAATGGTGGATATTGGTGGTAATTTTAATGGGTATATGAGTGATATGAGTCGTGTGTATTCTATCGGCAGATTGGATGATAAGGCTTATGCTGCTCACCAAGTTTGTTTGGATATTCAAGAAAAGCTTATAGATATGGTTAAGCCGGGGGTAAATTGTGAAACATTATATAATGTTGCTATCGAATTGGTTACTATAGCCGGTTTCTCCGATTGCTTTATGGGTATTTCTCAACAGGCGAAATTCGTTGGGCACGGAATAGGGTTGGAAATAAACGAAATGCCGGTATTTGCTCCGCATGCTATGCAAGAGTTGGAACCGGGTATGGTATTTGCCCTCGAACCCAAAATTGTTCTTCCAGATGTCGGACCTGTGGGAGTGGAAAATTCATGGATAGTGACTTCTATGGGAGTAGAGAAGTTGACGAACTTTGAGGAGGAAATAGTGGATTTGAGGTCATGATTGGTAGTTGTTCCGAAAATTAATAAAAATTTAGTAAGGAAGCCAATTCGTAGGAGTTGGCTTTTTGCTATACTTTCCGAATGAGTAATTTATACTTATATGCGCAAGTTAAGAATAACTGAACTTCATAGAGTAAGTCCGGAGGAATTTAGGGAAGCGGAAAAACTTCCCTTGGTTGTGGTATTGGACAATGTTCGTAGTATGCATAATATCGGTTCGGTGTTTCGTACGTCGGACGCCTTTCGTGTGGAATCTATTTATTTATGTGGAATTACGGCTATTCCTCCTCATCCCGATATGCACAAGACGGCTTTGGGAGCTGAATATACGGTTAATTGGAAATATATAAAAAATACGGTCGATGCCGTGGAGGAACTTATACAAAACGGATATGTTGTTTATTCTATAGAACAGGCGGAAGGTAGTGTAATGCTTAATGAATGGGTATTGGAGAAAGGAAAGGAATATGCTGTTATATTTGGGAATGAGGTGAAAGGAGTGCAGCAAGAGGTAATAGACTGTTCGCATGGCTGTATTGAAATACCGCAATTTGGTACGAAACATTCGTTAAATGTTTCTGTTACGGCAGGGATTATTATTTGGGATTTATTTGAGAAATTAAGGAAATGGTAATGGCTTTTTAAAAAGAAGTGTATATTTGTAATTTATTATAAACGAAAAGATTATATGTTTTGATGGAAGCAATCGTATTTAGATTCAGTACTCTTGAATTAATTCTTTTATCTTGTTCGGGTACTCTTTGGCTGATTCAACTTATTTATTATTTTGCTCTTTATAATAAGTTACACAAGCGTAAAATAGCGGTGAAGAAAGGAAGGGTTAGATTTTCAGAAGAGTTGCCCCCGTTGTCGGTCGTTATATATATAAAGGATAGTAGAGAAAGGATGTTGCATGAGTTTCTGCTTCCTGTATTGGAACAAGATTATCCTAAATTTGAAGTCATTGTGGTTAATGATGCTCCCGATCATGGCGAAGATTTATTATTGTTGATGCAGAAGCAATACCCACATTTGCATTATACGTTTATACCCACTAGCGCTCGTTATATCAGTCGTAAAAAATTGGCGCTTACCTTGGGAGCCAAGGCAGGGAAGTATGACTGGTTGGTTTTTACTGAGGCTAATTGTTATCCTGCCGATAAAAATTGGTTACGTTTGATGGCGCGCAATTTCACTTCCGGAACACAGGTTGTGTTGGGTTACAGTAATTTTCAGTATAAAAATGGATGGGCGCACAAATACAGGTCTTTTGATTTATTGTTCACTTCATTGCGTTATTTGGGTTTTGCGCTTGCCGGCAGACCCTATATGGGGATTGGACGTAACATGGCTTATCGTAAGGAATTGTTTTTTAATCAAAAAGGTTTCTCATCTCATTTGGATTTAAATCGAGGAGATGACGATTTGTTTATTAATCAAATTGCCACAAAAGCAAATACATGTGTAGAAGTGGATGCAGAAGCCGTTATTCGCATGCAACCATTAGCTTTTGAAGAGGATTGGGGTGAAGAGAAGATGACTTATACCGTTACGTCGAAGTATTTTCGGGGTTCACAACGGTTGTTGTTGGGGTTTGAAACCCTTTCGCGCTTACTTTTTCATGTGGTTTTCACGGGTGTCATGGTGTTTTTTCTTCTGAATCACTATTGGAATGCAGCAGGTGTTGCTGCATTGCTTTGGTTGATCAGGTATATTGTGCAAGCTGTTGTTATTAACAGAACCTCTGTAGAGTTAGGAGAGAAAAGGCGATATTATTTCACGTTGCCTATATTCGATATCTTGTTACCGCTTCAAACATTGAAATATAAGATGTATCGGGATTACAGGGGAAAGAATTATTTTATGAAAAGGAATTGAACCGATTGGTAAAATGCTATTTTTTGATTACTTACGTTGCAGTTTTCATTCCTTATTGTTGCGGACGGCTGTAATTAGGTGATTCACTGGTAATTGTCACGTCGTGCGGATGGCTTTCTGCAATTCCGGCATTGGTAATGCGTACAAATTTGGCATCATGAAGTTTTTCTATATTAGCGGCTCCGCAATATCCCATGCCTGCACGCAATCCTCCGGACAATTGATAAATTACCTCGTATAAAGTACCCTTATAAGGAACACGTGCAGCAATTCCTTCGGGCACAAGTTTTTTAGCATCCATTTCCTCATTTTGGAAGTAACGGTCTTTGGAGCCGTTTTCCATTGCTTCGAGTGAACCCATTCCACGATAGGATTTGAATTTACGTCCGTTAAATATGATGGTTTCACCCGGGCTTTCTTCCGTTCCGGCTACCAATGAGCCAATCATGACCGAATATCCACCCGCCGCAAGCGCTTTCACAATATCTCCCGAATAGCGCAAACCACCGTCGGCAATCAATGGGATGCCTGTTCCTTTTAATACTTTTGCGATGTCATAAATGGCAGATAATTGAGGAACTCCTACACCGGCGACTACGCGGGTGGTGCATATAGACCCTGGTCCGATACCCACTTTAACACCGTCTGCTCCGGCATCAGCCAATGCTTTAGCGGCTTCGGCAGTAGCAATGTTACCCACGACAATATCTATTCCCTGAAAATGTTTCTTAGCTTCGCGCAATACATGGATTACTCCGATATGATGCCCGTGTGCCGTATCAATAACTATGGCATCTGCACCGGCTATGACCAATGCTTCCATGCGATCAAATGTATCGGCTGTAACACCAACGCCGGCAGCCACGCGCAAACGCCCTTTAGAGTCTTTGCAAGCCATCGGTTTGTCTTTGGCTTTCGTAATGTCTTTATAAGTGACCAATCCGATGAGTTTGTTGTCTTTGTCAACAACAGGTAATTTTTCTATCTTATATTTTTGCAAAATTCGTGCAGCAGATTCCAAATCGGTAGATTGATTGGTAGTTATGACATGGTTTTTCGTCATTACTTCGTCAATTTGTTTATTTGTATTTTTTTCAAAACGAAGATCACGATTGGTAACAATGCCGACTAATATTTTGTTGTCATCTACTACGGGAATACCTCCGATTTTGTATTCGGTCATTAAATTAAGCGCGTCGCCTACAGTGGAACCTTCTTTAATAGTAATGGGGTCGTAAATCATACCGTTTTCAGCACGTTTCACCATGGCAATTTGTCTTGCCTGTTCTTTGATGGTCATATTTTTATGAATAACACCCATACCCCCTTCGCGGGCAATGGCAATAGCCATTTTAGCTTCGGTAACGGTATCCATGGCGGCGGTTACGAAGGGTGTTTTTAATTCTATATTTTTTGAGAACTTTGTCGTGAGATCAACCGTACGCGGTAAGACTTCAGAGTAAGCAGGAATTAATAACACATCGTCGAATGTTAATCCATCCGTAACGATTTTATCGGCAATAAATGACATAAGATGATGCTTTTAAAATTTATTGCGTGCAAATATATGCTTTTTTTTGAACTTAATCGGTATTCGACTTGTTGTTTTTATATATTTGCTAGGATTAACTTTTAAAATAGAATTAAGTATGACTAAGAAAAGTATTAAAGGAACTCAAACAGAGAAGAATCTGATGCGTTCGTTTGCCGGAGAGTCACAAGCAGTGATGCGTTACACCTATTTTGCAAGCGCTGCTAAAAAAGAAGGCTATGAGCAAATATCTGCTATCTTTTCTGAAACAGCCGGACAAGAAAAAGAACATGCTAAACGTATGTTTAAGTTTTTAGAAGGTGGAATAACGGAAATTACAGGTAGTTTTCCCTCTGGCGTTATCGGCGCTACTATTGAAAACCTTAAAAGTGCGGCTGTGGGCGAACATGAAGAGTGGACTATGGATTATCCTCGTTATGCGGATGTGGCAGAGCAAGAAGGATTTCTTGAAATTGCAACCCTGTATCGTCATATTCTTGTTGCTGAAAAAGGACATGAAGAAAGGTATCTTGCTTTTGCGAAAAACATCGAAACGAATAAAGTGTTTACGAAAGGTGAAAATGAAGAAGTGCAGTGGCAATGTCGCAATTGTGGATACATTCATACAGGAAAAAATGCACCGGATACCTGTCCGGCATGTTTGCATCCGCAGGCTTATTTTGAAGTGAAGAAAGGGAATTTTTAATTCCGGAGAGTGGTCGAAATTGAAAAAGGAAATGCGGATACACTTTTGATTATGTCATCGGGTATATCCGCATTAATTTTATTATAGACTTTTTTTCAATGTATCCAAACTTTCTTTTAACGATTTTATAATGCTTTCCGCATCTGCCTGTTTTTTACGTTCCGTTTCGAGAACAGCAGGTGGAGCATTGGTTACAAATTTTTCATTGTTTAATTTCTTCCATACATCTTGTAGAAATTCTTTTTTATGTTTCAATTCAGCTTCTATACGGATGATTTCTGCTTCTACATCAATTAGATTGCCTAACGGAACAGTAAATTCAGTAGTACCTACTATAAAGGAGGCAGCTCCTTTTGCTTTGAGACCGGTTGTAGCAATGGTGGAAAGGTTGCACATTTTGATGATGATGGCATTGAGTTCTTCCACAGGATTACAACCGATAACTTGTAACCCTAAAATTTCTTTCCAGGCAATGTTTTTTTGCAGACGAACCGTACGGACATTACCGATAATCTCTTTGATCTTCTCAAATTGAGAGATAAACGTTTCGTCAATCTTATTATTATCCCAAACGAGGAGCGATGTCATAATGCTTTCACCTTCTTTTCGTTCGTACAATTGCTGCCATAACTCTTCGGTAATAAAAGGCATGAACGGATGCAGTAATTTCAATAGTTGATCGAAGAAGGAAAGTGTAGCTTTATACGTAGCGCTGTCAATAGCTTGTCCGTAAACGGGTTTTATTATTTCCAGATACCAAGATGAAAATTCATCCCAAAACAGTTTGTAAACTGCCATTAACGCTTCGCTCAGGCGATATTTGGTAAATAAATCAGCTATTTCGGTTGCTGTTTTGTTTAGTACCGATTCAAACCAACGGACAGCCAAACAGGATGTTTCGGGAGCTTCGATTTGCCCGTTCACTTGCCAACCTTTTATCAGGCGGAAAGCATTCCATATTTTGTTGTTAAAATTACGCCCTTGCTCACAAAGGGCTTCGTCGAATAAAATATCGTTACCGGCAGGAGCGGAAAGCATCATCCCCATACGTATGCCGTCGGCTCCGTATTTGTCAATCAAGTCCAATGGATCGGGAGAATTTCCAAGATATTTTGACATCTTGCGTCCTAACTTATCGCGCACAATACCGGTAAAATATACATTTTTGAAAGGCATTTTACCTTCGTATTCATATCCTGCCATAATCATACGGGCTACCCAAAAAAATATAATATCAGGGGCTGTTACCAGATTGGCGGTAGGATAATAGTATTTCAATTCTTCATTGCCGGGGTTATTAATTCCGTTAAACAGGGAGATAGGCCATAGCCAAGAGGAGAACCACGTATCCAAGCAGTCTTCATCTTGTCGGATATCCGATGGAGTTAAGTTCTTATTTTCTGTCTTTTTTTTCGCTTGTTGTAAAGCTTCTTCTTTTGTAATTGCTACCACATAGCCCCCTTCGGGTAAGTACCATGCCGGAATACGGTGTCCCCACCAAAGTTGACGGCTGATGCACCAATCTTTGATGTTTTCCATCCAATGACGATATATGTTTTTATACTTTGCCGGATAGAAACGAATATCATCTTTCATTACCGGTTCCAAAGCAATTTGCGCCAAATGTTCCATTTTTAGGAACCATTGCATGGAAAGTTTCGGTTCGATAATTACGTCAGTACGTTCCGAGTATCCTATTTTATTTGTGTAGGCTTCTGTCTTTTCCAATAGACCGGCTGCTTGCAGGTCTTTTTCTATCTGCTTGCGAACGTCAAAACGGTCCATTCCGGTGTATAAACCGGCGGCTTCGCTTATTGTTCCATTGTCGTTGAAGATGTCAATGATCGGGATGTTATATTTTTCTCCCAGCATATAGTCATTTGCGTCATGTGCCGGAGTCACTTTCAGGCAACCCGTACCAAATTCTATATCTACATACTCATCTTCGATAACGGGAATCATACGGTTTACCAAAGGAACCATTACTTTTTTCCCTTTCAGATATTGATTTTTCGGATCATTGGGGTTGACACATATAGCTGTGTCTCCCATGATTGTTTCGGGTCGGGTGGTTGCTACTATGGCATAACCTTCCTCTCCTTCAATTTTGTAACGAAGATAATAGAGCTTTCCGTGTTCTTCTTTGTAGATGACTTCTTCGTCGGAAACAGCTGTCAAAGCTTGCGGATCCCAATTTACCATACGAACGCCGCGATATATCAGTCCTTTATTGTATAAATCGACAAAGACATTCAACACACTTTCACTGCGGAGTTCGTCCATTGTGAAAGCTGTACGGTCCCAATCACAGGAAGCTCCCAAACGACGAAGTTGTTTTAGTATGATTCCGCCATGTTCGTCTGTCCATGCCCATGCGTGTTTTAAAAATTCCTCGCGCGTCAAATCTGTTTTTTTTATTCCTTGAGCAGCCAGTTTATTCACTACTTTTGCTTCGGTGGCAATAGAAGCATGGTCTGTACCCGGAACCCAACAAGCATTCTTACCCTCCATGCGGGCGCGACGGACGAGAATATCTTGAATCGTATTATTAAGCATGTGTCCCATGTGTAACACACCGGTAACATTCGGAGGGGGGATAACGATGGTATAAGGCTTGCGTCCGTCAGGTTTTGAAGCAAACAGTTTATGTTTCATCCAATAATCGTACCACTTTCCCTCTACATCGGCGGGGTTGTACTTACTAGCCAATTCCATGTCGGTTTTATTTAATGAATAGATAATCTTAGAAATAAAGTGGACAAAAATACAATAAAAATATGAGTTGACATATTATAAAGATGAGGGTTTTGTATAGCAAACCTTTACGAAGAGTAAGTCATAAACCAATGCGTTACTTTCTCACTGTATTTCTTTGAAATAGGAATATCGGGTATATCTTCTCTGCTTAATTCCAAATAAACGCCATCTTTTTGTCGTCGAATAACTTTTACTTGTTCAAAATTCACGATATAAGAACGATGACAGCGGAGCACACTCGTACCCATCAAATTTTCTTCTATTGCTTTCAAAGAATTGCGAAGCATGAATTTGGTAAGGCTGCCCTTATTAAGATACCAGATGTACACATAATTGTCTGCTGAGACAATGTATAATAGATTCGTCTTTTTCACGGATAGGCGTAACTCATTCTTTTCATCATAGAAAGAATATACATTGTGCCCTATTACGACTTCGGAATGTTCTTCTTCCAATAAGGAATGTAGTTTTTTCTGACTGTCTTGATAAGAAAAATAGAGATGTATGGCGAAATATGGCAGTAAAAGCACTAAAGTCGTGTTTAGGGATGATTCTTTAAAAACAGTCAGATATTCTCGTTCCGGATTCAATGACAGGGTGTAAATGGTATATAGTAAAGACATGGAGACTATTTCCAGCAAAATCCATACGGCATATTGACCAATCGTTATATCGTGCTTTTTTCCCCAATGAAATAGGATAATACGACTGACTACTACTACTAATACTCCCGTCAGGATAATCAAACTGGAAAATACAAAAAACTTAAATTCAGAAACAGCATACCAGTTGGAAGAACTGAATGGTTTGTAGATATTGATGAATATTAAAGCAAATGTTGCTGTTAGTAAGATTAGACGGATTATGTTTCTTTTTTCATAAATGTAACGGGGTATTTTTTGTTTGAACATGCTCTTGAGGCTTTTATTGTCTGCAAATATACATATTAATGGATGTTACGTTCACCCCTCAATAATTATTTTTATCCCCCGTTTTGCCCTTTTAGTCCCTTTGAAGTGTTGATAAAACCTTTTATTTGTATCGCTCGTTTTTCTTGTGTTTGTTTGCGGAGAATAAAGACAGAACTATGGATTTAGCATTACGAACCAAACAGCTTATCAATCTTTTTTCTTATGATAAAAAAGTGGAGTTAGGAGATTCTAAATTGGAAATCGTTCCGTTCCACTTCATTCAGACTGATAGGGAAGGGCGAATTGCCCGTCTTCAAAAAGACTTAATCACTACGGGTTTTTGTCCGGTAACGGACGATTGTATTGACGAAAATAAAAGTTTTAATTATACCGTTTTTACGCCGGGAAATAGAAAAGAAAAAAGAAATGAAGCTATTATCTTGTTACACGGATTGAATGAACGAAATTGGAACAAGTATCTGACTTGGGCTGAATATTTAGCTAAGCATACGGGTAAGTCCGTGATACTTTTCCCTATAGCTTTTCACATGAATCGTACTCCCGGCATCTGGTGTAATCCGCGGGCAATTCTTCCGTGGGTAAACGAGCGAAAGCAAGAAGTGAGTGATTTGGGTAATTCCACTTTTGTCAATGTGGCGTTGAGTAGCCGAATTTCCAAACAACCGCTTCGTTTTTATGTTTCCGGCTTGGTCTCCGCTTACGATGTATTGCAATTGGTGCGTGAAATAAAAAGCGGAGATCATCCATTCTTTAAAGAAGGTACGTCTGTTAATATATTTGCTTATTCTATTGGGGCATTGTTGTCTCAAGTGATGTTACTTGCCAATCCGGAGAATTTATTTACAGATACTCGCCTGTTCATGTTTTGTGGCGGATCTATATTTAGTGAGATAAACGGAAATGCACGAGATATTTTGGATGAGGAAGCTTCTCTTTGTCTAAGAAATTATTATATGAATGAATTCTTGAAGACCTTTCCGTTTCCGTTTTCAAACGAAAGTATTTCATTGGAACAAGCATTCAGTATGATGATTTGTCCATCTGTCATGGCAGAACAGAGAGAATCTTTTTTTCAGTCGGCATATAGTCGGATACGGGCTGTTTCTTTGAAGAAGGATGTGGTAATTCCCACGCAAGGGATTATAAAAGCATTGGGCAAGGTGTCTCAAAAGATACTGGAAGAATTGGATTTTTCGTTTCCGTATTCGCATCAAGTACCGTTTCCGGTAAATGGGTGTGGTTATAACGATTCGGTTAACCGGGCATTTGGATGTGTGTTTGACAAGGCAGCGGCATTTTTGTAAAGGATGGTAAAGAGAGAAATATATTATTTCGTCATCCTCTTTCTAATTTTCTTTCTTTTTCTTCGATTTTCTTAATACTTTCTACAGCCGGTAAGGCTTCGGGCATCATGCCACCAAGTTCTTCAATAGTCCGGCGAACTTTCATACCGACTTCATAGTGCATTTGATAAGCTTTCTTTTTCCCTCTTACATTTTCCCGGCGGAGTTTATCTTCCGTTTGTGTAGTGCGGAAAAGGTTGGCGGCAAGTTCGGTGCTTCCCATGTGGTCGAGTAGTTTTTGTTCTTTCCCTAATCCTTTTGCCTGACGGACTTCTTTCAATTTCAAACCTCCGTACAATCCTTCATAGCCATGATCTTGAAAAGTAGCATAATCTCCTGCATTGATTACACCGGCTTCTTTGGCTGCATCTGCTAACTGAATATTCTGGCGAATCATTTCGGTACGCAAGAACAATCGCTTTTCGTCTTCTGTGGAAAGTCGATTGTATTCTTCCGATTGTTTGATTTCGGCAATGCGTGTTTGAACGGCAAAGTAACTTTGTCCCAATGCTACGATCTCTTTGTTCGGGTCTGCATTTTGCACAATGAGGTAACAAGCATAGCGGGAAAACCGAATAGATTCGACTTGTCTTTTTCCGCCTTTTCCGATTTCTATCATATCGGTGAAATCAACAAAATGATCTTCCGCTTTCTGGCTGCTGTTTTTACATGCAATTTTTGCTTTTTCCACTACGGAAGTAAAATTTCTGTAGTCGGTGTATTCCAATACTTTAGCAAGTTCTCGCGAAGTCCAATATTCTAGTCCTTCGTCATCTGTTTTTTTTATCTGTTCAAAAATAGTTTGTCGGCTCTTTTTTAAACGGTTTTTTGCCATTTTTATGCGGGTATCTATTTTGTTATTATTGCAAATATACTAAATTATGATTTTATTCTATATCCTTAAAGGATAATAATTTAGATAATAATTTACCTTTATCAATCATTCAAATTTATATATTAAAAACCTATTATCTTTGTAATCCAAAGACCTCTTTTTTCGTACCTTTGTCACATGAAAGTCATAAAGACATTTAGGTTTTTGTTATATCTACCGATACTATTCGGTTTTGGCAGTTGCGAAAAAGAAGAACCGGAACTTCCATTAAAAGGACGACGTACCGTGTTAGCCTATTTGGCAGCCGATAATAGCCTCTCTTCTTTTTCGGAAGAAGATATTAATGAAATGATGGAAGGGGTAATGGAATTGAAAGATGAAGCGGATAGACTGATTGTTTATGTGGATAATAACTACGGGTATGAAAGCCAACCTCAATTATTTCGTTTAAAGAGAGATAAAACGGGAACTGTTGTTAAGGAAGTGATAGGAACGTATGAAAAACAAAATTCCGCGAGTGTGAAGGTAATGAAAGAAGTTCTTTTGCAGGCTTTTGGTAATTTTCCTGCTGCAAGCTATGGTTTGGTGTTATGGTCGCATGGTGACGGGTGGGCGCCATCTGATAATCAGGGACTTTCCTTTTCCCTTTCCCGTTCTTTTGGGCAAGACGGTAGTACGAAAATGGATATTTCCGATTTACATGAAGTATTGAAAGATTATCATTTTGATTTTGTTCTTTTTGACGCTTGTTTTATGCAGTCTGTGGAGGTTGTTTATGAATTGCGTGATTGCAGTGATTATTTTATCGGTTCACCTACGGAAATTCCAGGTCCCGGCGCACCTTACCAAACTCTTGTAGAATCAATGTTCAGTGACAAGAATACGGTTGCCCTTGACATTGCTAAGGCTTATCACGGTTATTATGCCGCTATATACAATAACGGTATAAATAATTCCAATACGAAATGGACAGGAGGAGTTTCTGTGTCGGTAGTAAAAAGTGATGAGTTGGAACAGTTGGCAATAGCTACAAAATATATATTCTCCGGCTACCTGAGCGAACAGATTCCTATTGATGTTTCTACTATTATGTGTTATGACCGGAGGGTAGAAAAATTATACTATTACGATATGGATGGTTTCATCGGCGCATTGACGGAACGCAATGCGGATTATGCCGTTTGGCAGGCGGCTTACCAAAGAACTGTTCTCTACTATGAAACGACATCCAATAACTATTCTGCTAAAATCAACGGCATGTTTTCTATGGAAGGTTCTCAAGGGCTTTCTATATATATACCGAAAAAAAACCTTACCTCAATCAATTCGTTTTATTCTTCTTACGCTTGGTACACAGCCGCCGGATGGGATGAAACCGGATTATTCCAATAATTTCCGATAAATTAGTTGGAATTATGTAAAATCAATAGCCATGAAAAATTATTGGATGCAGTTTGCCACACAGATGTGGCAAACTTTTCTCAGTATGATAAAAATCTTGTTTCAATCCGGATGGAAAATCACTTTGCCCAATTCTTTCAAAAACAAAGAAGAACTATTGATATTGGCAAACGGACCGTCGCTTAATCACACGATAGAAAACCTGGAAACGTTTGTTAATACCAAAACATTGTTAGCCGTTAACTTTTTTGCAGTTTCACCGATATTTGACCAGATTCATCCCGAACTTTATTTAATAGCCGACCCCCTTTTTTGGACGGTTCCAGAGAAATGTATACTGCTTTTTGAGACATTAGCCGATAAGGTTACTTGGTCGATGTCTTTTTTTATACCTGCACATGCTTGTAAAAACAAGGAGTGGCAGTCGATAATTTCCAGTAACCCTAATATCCGTGTATATACATACAACACCACCCCAATAGAAGGTTTCCCATGTTTTTGTAACTTTGTTTTTCGTAAAGGGTGGGGCGTTCCCCGCCCTCATAATGTATTAATTCCATCCATTGCAATAGGTTTGAGGCTTCCATTCCGGAAGATATACCTTGCCGGGGCAGACCATTCATGGTTATCCGAAATTACGGTAACAAATGATAATGTAGTATTGATGAATCAAAAGCATTTTTATGACCAAAATAAATCACAACCGGTTACTGTGTTGCAGGAAAATTTGAAAAGTGCGCCTCTCTATGTTATATTGTATCACATGTATATTACTTTTAAATCTTACTTTGTACTCGAATCTTATTCCCGTCGATTAGGAAAAGAGATTATTAATATTACTCCCAGCTCTTACATTGATGCGTTTAAGAAAATAGATATATGAAAGACGGGATTATTATTCAAGCTCGTACCGGTTCTACTCGTTTGCAGAACAAAATATTACTTCCTTTTTACAAAGACAAGCGAATTATTGATATTTTAATAGATAATATTACAACCGCTTATCCCGGTTTGTGTGTTATATTGGCAACAACTAATTGTCCACAAGATGACGTATTAACCGGAATAACCCATTTGAAAGGAATTAATTGTTTTCGGGGGGATGAAGACAACGTACTTGATCGTTTTATTCATGCTGCCGGATATTTTCAGATAGACCGTTTCATTCGTGTATGTTCGGATAATCCTTTTTTACGGGTTGATACATTCGCTATGCTATTCGACACATATACCACTTCTCCGGCAGATTATGTCGCTTATGGTTTTGCCGATGGACAACCTACTATTCAAACACATTTGGGACTGTTTTCCGAACTAACTACTACAAAGTCTCTTCAACGTATTGCTGTCCAGACGAAAAAAAAACTTTATCTGGAACATGTTACAAACTATCTATATACACATCCGGACAAATTTTCCATACGTTTATTATCTTTACCGGATTGTTTAGAAGGGCGTTTCGATTTGCGGTTTACATTAGATACGCCGGAAGATTTTACCCTTCTGCAACAACTTTATACCACATTTCGGGAAGATACGGATGGAAGCATACAGGCATTAATTCAATTAGTGGAATCTCGTCCGGATTACCATGAGCGAATGTTAAATAATATTGTCCAAAATAAAAAGTAACATGAAATGACACACACCTATATTATAGGGGAAATCGGACAAAACCATAATGGTTCTGTTGATATTGCCAAATTAATTGTTGACTTAGTATCCCGCCCCGTCAGGGAAGAGTTCTTTAATATGAACTTACTTCCCATGAATGCAGTGAAGATGACCAAACGTGATTTGAGAGAAGAGCTTGCCGATTCACAAATGAACCGCATTTATGATTCCCCTCATTCTTTCGGTAGAACATACGGCGAACATCGCGTTTATCTTGAACTTACTGATGAGGAACATTTTGAGGTCTATAAATATTCCAAGTCATTGGGGCTTGAATTTGTAGAAACATTATGCTCCAAAGGATGTCTATCCTTATTGAAATTCTTTACCCCGGATTATTTAAAAGTAGCCAGTCGCGATCTTACCAATCTGCCGTTGTTGGAAGTAATGGCAGAGACAAAAATTCCTATCATTCTTTCCACAGGCATGGCTGGAAAAAGAGAATTAGATGACGCTCTGGAAACAATAACCCGTTATCATTCCGATATTTCTATTCTTCACTGCATATCGCAGTACCCTACTCATCCGGATAATCTAAATTTGAAAACCATTACCTATCTGAAAAAGCATTATGGACAATACCGGATAGGTTTCTCAGATCATACTATCGGAATTTCCGCCCCCATAGTAGCTGTGGGAATGGGGGCGGAAATAATTGAAAAACACGTTACCATTGATAGACGGATGAAAGGAACCGATCAACAGAGCTCCATCGGTCCTGACGGAGTAAACCGGATGATACGTGATATTCGTGTTACCGAGCGTTGGTTAGGCAAGGAAGATTTGTATATAGACGAACATATTGTTAGCTCAAAAATAAAATTGGAACGCTCCATAGCAACCAGCAAAACATTGCAGCCGGGAGATATTATCAAAGAAGAAGATATTTGTTTATTAAGTCCGGGCGACGGGTTTAAATGGAGGGAAAAGGATTGTGTCATAGGTAAAGAAGTGATTCGCGAGATTCTAGCCAATGAAGTTATTTATGCTTCTTCTATGAAAACCGCCCAAATAAATAACTTACAATGATTTTACCACGGATTATTTTTACCGATATTGACGGGGTATGGACAGATGGTGGTATGTATTATGACCAAATGGGCAATGAATGGAAACGTTTTCATACCTATGACAGCGCAGGGGTATTTTTAGCCCATAAACTACATATTCCGGTGGGAATTATTACAGGTGAAGAAACGGAAATTGTTCGCCGGCGTGCCGAAAAATTGAAAGTTGATTATTTATTTCAAGGAGTTAAAAACAAAGCTGAAACGGTTCAGAAATTAATAGCAAGTCTCGGTATCAAATGGGAAGAAACGGCTTATATGGGAGATGATTTGAATGACATTACTCTTTTTAACAAAGTCGGTATTTCGGCGGCACCGGCAAACGCTCCCGATTATATTAAGGACGAGGTTTCTTTTATTACGGAAAAAAAAGGTGGGGAAGGGGCTTTTCGAGAGTTTGTGGAGAGAATTGTTTTTGATAGCAAAACGAAAGAGGATATGTTAAAGGGGTATGGGATTTGGTAACAATGTCATAAGCTAATTGGTTTAGTCCTTAATAAATATCCCGTTTTCTGGTGTAAAAGTTAAGACTTCATCTGACAGTGGGCGGTTTTATTACGAGCGAGATGTTGGGTTTTCTAAGTCATAATTTCTTGGAATAGGTAACTTATATGAGGGTGATTTTTGTCCCCCTTGACCATTCCAGTCAGTCGGGTTATTACTGGCAGGTTGCACCCCAGCAGAGCCTGTTTTTACCTCACCCGACAAAGGCAAATATACATGAAATTTTTCAATTACAAAAATAGAAAAAATCGGGTAAGGATACGGAGGGGGCACTTCACACTGACCCCTCAATTTTTATTCGTCTGTGAGTAATTGAAAAATTTCATGTATATTTGCAAAAAAAGCAATGATACATTCAGAAGAAATTCATTTTCCCTATTGCCATAGCAATGATTTGCAGAAAAACGGGAAAAGTTGCACCGGCGAACAGCGCTGGTGCTGCAAGGAGTGTAAAAAATATTTTCAGCGTTCCT
>SNRY01000033.1_pt1 | contig 58996 bp, 42 predicted proteins | sample 4693421 | NCBI WGS metagenome assembly SNRY01 (sample SAMN11003215, study PRJNA524138) | termite gut metagenome | isolation source: Bacteroidetes bacterial symbionts from single cell of protist host amplifed... | host: Streblomastix strix ... | reverse complement strand
CTCCCACGAAAAACCGGGAAAGCATAAAGGAACATAGTCCACCTTGTTCTCGCTACACCACTCCATATCCTTCTTTATCAAGGACTTGAATTTGTCGTATGATTTTTCGTTATAACGACCTACAAACAAAGGCATGACCAGATCGCTCTTTTTGATTAGCCGGTGAAGAGTTTCGTCTTTTTTCGTATCCGATCCAAACTCACGCCAATAGGTCGGTACACCCAGCATGACACTGTGATTGATTACGGAGCCGAGATGATTTACATAGCCATGTTTGATGAAATAGACGAAGGCACTGCCATATTCAAATGCGCCCGGCAAAATGAAGTTCCGCTGAATGGAGAGGGGATGTTCAGGGGAATTGAAAACAACCTGCCATCCGACCATTACTTGTGGTTGACCGGGGAAGCCGCGAAAATGCTCCGCAAAGAGAAACCATTGCATAAAGATATTCCGGTAAGAAAATAGACGCTTTCTTGGCAGTCTGTAGCCCATCCGAAGCGTATTCGAGAGGCTTCTTCTGGTATCTATGTCCGCTTGGGAAGCGGACATGGATCGGACATGAATCGGATAGCGATCGGACATAATACGGACATAACCCCTAAACATGCATGCGGGAAGCAGGATTATATCAGGATTCGGGAAATTACTTCTTGACTATTACTCTAAATGCACTACGGATTAACTTAATAATGATATGATAAAAAAGAAAATCGAAATGAAACATAATCGGACAATAACAATCGTTGCCTTATGCTACCTACTCTTTCAAGGTTGTTTATCGGCACAGGAAAACAAAAAAAGCAACTATATAATTGCCAATCCTATGAATTTGAATTATCGTTTCTGCCCTTTTACCGGAAACGAAAACTACAGAAGAGAAGCGGCAGATCCGGTGCTTGAGTATTTTAGAGGTAAATATTATTTGTTCGCATCCAAATCGGGAGGATATTGGAGTTCTCCGGATTTAGCCAATTGGACTTATATCCCCTGCAAAACAATTACGAGCATAGAAAATTATGCACCGACAATTTTAATTCATAATGATGCGATCTATTATATGGGATCGGGAAGTGATTCCAAAATATTCAAAAATACAACTCCGGATATTGATAATTGGGAATTGATAGATACCAAGTTTCGTTTTCAACTGACAGGAAACGTTGATCCTGCATTTTTCAAAGACGATGACGGACGAGTATATATGTATTGGGGATGCTCCAACAGAGACCCGATCATCGGGGTTGAAGTCGATCCTGAAAATGGTTTTCAAGTTATAGGGGAAGCTAAAATTTTGATTGAACATCGTTTCGAGAAATACGGATGGGAAAATCCAGGCGTAAATAATCAAGAAAACAGATCCGGGTATAATGAAGGTCCCTGTATGATAAAGCATAATGGAAAATATTACCTTCAGTACGCTGCACCCGGAACACAGTGGCGAATTTATGGTGATGGCATATATATTTCCGATAACCCGCTCGGACCCTTTACTTATGATGAAACAAGCCCGTTTTCATTCAAACCGGGAGGTTTTATAGGGGGAGCAGGACATGGTCATACATTCAAAGATAAATATGGTAATTATTGGCATATAGCTTCTATGAAAATATCGGTAAGGCATATCTTCGAACGAAGATTAGGTATCTTTCCTGCATATATGACCAAAGATGGGCACTTACATACACATACCGTTTTGACGGATTATCCGTTTGAAGTTCCGCAAGGAAAAGTCAATTTTGAGAAGAATGATTTTTCGAAAAAATGGAATTTACTTTCGTATGAAAAGAAAGTAACAGCCTCTTCCTTTTTATCGGATTACGAACCTGAAAAAGCTGTTGAAGAACAGGTTGAAACATGGTGGTCTGCAAAAACAGGAAATACCGGTGAATGGTATCAAGTCGATTTGGGAAAACCCATGCAGGTAAATGCCGTACAGGTAAATTTTTCAGACCAGGATATTTTACTTAAAGGGTATAATACATATTTTAATTACCAATATGTAATTGAATGTTCGGATAACGGTTCGGAATGGAAACAACTGATTGATCGTAAAAACAATATTAAGGACATGCCTCATGAACTGATTGTACTTGATAATCCGGTTAAAACACGATTTCTTCGTATTACCAATACCCGCTCAATAGATGGTAAATTCTCACTTTCAGGTTTCAGGGTTTTTGGTAATGGAAAAGGTGAAGCTCCAATGTCTGTTTCAAATCTCAAAGTTTCGAGACAGCAGGACCGCAGACGATTCGAATTTACATGGGATAAAGTTGAAGGCGCTTCCGGATATATCATTCGTTGGGGCATAGATAAAAATCAATTAAAAAATGCAACTATGATAATGGGAGTGAACAAACTTGAAGCCGGATATTTCAACCGTGATTCAAGGTATTGTTTCTCAATAGATTCTTTTAATGAAAACGATATTACTAAAGGTAAAACCGTTTATGAAGTACAATAAGGCTGGAATTAAATTGACTGCATATGAAACCAATAGGTTCATAAGACATCCCATATCTGCCCATTTGAAGAAAATTGGTTCAGAGAATTCATGTTTTTATGAAGAATATTTGGAAATTTTTGCTTAACTTCGTAGTGATTTCATCTGGAATATCGCTACAGATATCCTTATATTGGTTAAGCATGTTGATTTTATCCATGACTTTAATAGTGGTTGAATACTTTAAAGTTGTTGCATATCAAGTTGCTTGACCAGTTTTTATGTTAAACTGTATCATTCAAACGCTTGATTATTAATTCGTTAATTAATTATTTACCGAAGTATTATGAAACAAAAAGTTATTATATTTTTATTGATTACCTGTCCGGTTTTATTTCTCTCATGCCGGACACATAACCAACCGGTAAAAGCCCCGGTCGATTATGTAAATCCCTATATCGGGAATATCAGCCATTTGCTTGTCCCTACCTATCCAACGGTGCATCTGCCCAACAGTATGTTGAGATTATATCCCGAACGGAGCGATTATACCACCGATCGGATCAAGGGATTGCCGATAGTTGTAACCAGCCATCGCGGCAGCTCGGCTTTCAACCTAAGTCCCTATAGCGGGACAGACGAGGATTTGAAGCCGGTGAGGAATTACTCATACGATCAGGAAAGAATATCTCCTTACAGATATTCTGTATATCTTGACGATGAACAGGTGGAAGTTGATTTTGCACCTTCTCATCAATCGGCTGTTTACGAAATCGGGTTCGCCGGAAAAAGTAAAAACACATTGGTGCTTAGCACCGGTAACGGCTCTTTGTCTTGTGACGGAAGCAGCATATCCGGTATCCAGATTATTAACGGAGGTTCAACAAAGGTTTTCTTGTATTTGGAAACAAAGCAAATCCCTTTGGTTGCCGGTATAGTTGAAGATGGTATTATTAATGCCGATCAAAAGTCGGTAGAAGGTAAAAACAAAGCAATCGGATTGGTCTTCGATGAACAAGTTGTTAATATCCGTTATGGCGTATCATTTATAAGTATCGAACAAGCCGGGAAAAACCTGAAACGGGAAATCAATACATTTGTCGTAGACGAGATAGCCGGCAAAGGACGTGATTTATGGAACAAGACTTTGGGGAAAATCGTTGTTGACGGAGATGACGAGAATGCCAAGATTGTTTTTTATACATCGCTTTACCGTACCTACGAACGTATGATAAACCTGTCCGAAGATGGAAATTATTATAGTGGAATAGATAACAAGGTTCATGAAGGTGACCCTATTCCTTTTTATACTGATGATTGGATATGGGATACATACCGTGCCGTTCATCCGTTAAGAATATTGATTGATGAAGAAAAAGAGCGCGATATGATAAACTCATATATTCGTATGTCGCAGCAAACCAAAGATGGCTGGATGCCTACTTTTCCCGAAGTAACCGGTGATAGCCATCGCATGAACGGGAATCACGGTGTAGCTGTAATATGGGATGCCTATTGTAAAGGAGTACGCGGGTTTGATTTGGAAGCTGCATATAATGCTTGTAAAGGAGCTATCACAGAGAAATCACTCTTACCCTGGAAATATCTTCCCAATACCGAAATTGATGTTTTCTATCAGGAAAAAGGGTATTATCCGGCTTTAAAACAGGGAGAAGCTGAATATCTGACCGTTGTGAACAAAGGTGAAAAACGCCAGTCGGTGGCTGTAACATTGGGCACCTGTTATGATTACTGGTGTCTTTCGCAGATAGCAAAGGAGCTGGGGAAAGAAGATGATTACAGATATTTCATAAATGGCTCGTACTACTATCGTAACTTGTATAATGCCGAAACCTCTTTCTTCCACCCGAAAGATAAGGAGGGCAAATTTATTGAACCGTTCGATTACAAATTTTCCGGAGGGATGGGAGCAAGAGATTATTACGACGAAAATAACGGATGGACTTATCGTTGGGATGTGCCTCACAATCCGAACGACTTGATCAATTTAATGGGGTCTCCCGGGAATTTCGTAAAAAATCTTGATCAAACATTTATAGAACCTTTAGGAAAGGGGAAATATGAATTTTACGCACAGTTGCCGGATCAAACAGGTAATGTCGGTCAATTTTCTATGGCTAACGAACCTTCTTTGCATATTCCATATTTGTATAATTATGCCGGTCAGCCATGGAAAACCCAGAAAAGGATAAGGACATTGCTGAAGCAATGGTTTCGTAACGACTTGATGGGCGTTCCCGGTGACGAAGACGGGGGTGGAATGACGGCTTTTGTTGTATTCTCCTCAATGGGCTTTTATCCGGTTACCCCGGGGTCTCCGACTTATAATATAGGCAGTCCGGTATTCAGGAATGTAAAAATGACATTGAGCAATGGTAAGGTATTCGAGATAGAAGTTCAAAACTATGCTACCGGGAATATATACATACAGTCGGCTACGTTGAACAGTAAAACCTGGGACAAACCATGGTTCAGCCACAGCGATATTGCCAACGGTGGAAAACTCGTGCTGTTAATGGGCAACAGAGCGAACAAAACCTGGGGATCTGACTTGGCAAATGTACCTCCGTCAGCCGAAACTATAGATTGAATAATTAGCCTTGTATAATAAGTTTATTGAAAAAAGAAAACATGAAAATACGAATTTTATTTCTATTTGCAGTAGTTTGTTCCATCGTAAACAGCAATTCTCAAAATAATCAAAGGCTTGTTTATAATTACACTTTTGCTCCAAGTGAAGGAGTTGTTAATAAATACGAGAAGCCGCAAAGACAGGAGCTTTGTTTGAATGGATTATGGGATTTTCAGGGAATCGCTTTGCCGGTAAGCTATAAACAGGGCAAAGGCATAGCGCCCGAACTCCCTCTCCCATCTGAAAACGACTGGGACAGGGTTAAGATTAAAATACCTTCTCCCTGGAACATCAATTCTTTCGCAAACAGGGATTTAGCTGGTCCTGATCATCGCAATTATCCCTCTTATCCCGAATCGTGGGAAAGCTTGAAAATGGCATGGTTAAAGAAGAAGGTAACTGTTCCGGCAGATTGGACGGACAAAGTCATAAAGTTGCATTTTGAAGCAGTGGCAGGCTTTGCCGAGGTATATGTTAATAATCGGAAAGTAGCTGAGAACTTTGATATTTTTCTTCCTTTCGATGCCGACATTACTGAATTTGCAGCAGCAGGAAAAGAGATTGAGATCAGGGTAGGAGTTAGAAGTCAATCTTTATTCGAGGATAATTCAACGATTGGGAGACGTCTTATTCCGGCCGGTTCTATGTGGGGAGGCCATATTTCGGGTATCTGGCAGGATGTATTTCTGATTGCATTACCTAAGATTCATATTACGGATGTATATATAAAACCTTTGGTTACAGCAAAGGTATTGGAATTGGATATTACCGTCAAAAGCAATTCCGGTAAAAAGGAGCTCCTTGTTTTGCAGGGTGCCATAAATGAATGGGTCAACAAAGCCGGAAACGAAGTAAATTCCGCACCTGTCCCCAACTGGAAGCTCGGAAAAAAAGTATTGGCTGTTCCTGAAAACAGAATAGCTATTGAAGCGGGAACAGAACGGAAATTTACCGTCAGTATAGCTGTAAAAGACGAAGAATTGGATTTCTGGACACCCGATACCCCGAATCTTTATAGCCTTGTGCTGAATCTAAAAGATGAAAAACAAACCATTGATACCAAATACGAACGCTTTGGTTGGCGTGAATGGACAATCAAAGGAACCCGTCAATATTTGAACGGCAAAGTTTTCGAACTGAAAGGAGATTCATGGCATTTTATGGGCGTACCTCAATTGACCCGGCGTTACTCCTGGGCATGGTTCAAAGCGATTAAGGATGCCAACGGCAATGCCGTTAGACCACATGCACAGATATATCCTCGTTTTTATCTTGATATGGCAGACGAAATGGGTATCTGTGTGATGAACGAAACGGCGATATGGGCAAGTGATGGAGGACCTAAAATGGATTCTCAAAAGTTCTGGGATGCTTGCAAAGAACATATCAGACGTTTTGTATTGCGCGACAGAAATCATGCCTCCGTATTCGGCTGGAGTGTCAGTAATGAGAATAAACCGGTCATCAACCATGTGTTCAATCGACCGGACTTGATGGAGTCACAGATACAGGCATGGAAAGATTGGTTGCGAATCGTTCGGGAGAATGATTCTACGCGTCCGTGGGTATCGAGCGATGGAGAAGATGATGGTGATGGAATATTGCCGGTAACAGTAGGACATTATGGTAATATCGAGTCGATGCAACGTTGGGTGAATATCGGTAAGCCTTGGGGAATAGGAGAACATAGCATGGCCTATTACGGGACGCCCGAACAGGTGTCGAAATATAACGGTGAGCGTGCTTATGAGTCACAACAAGGTCGTATGGAGGGTTTGGCAAATGAGTGTTATGACTTGATTGCCAATCAGCGGAAAATGGGAGCTTCTTATGTTTCAGTGTTCAATATCGCATGGTATGCATTGAAACCTCTTCCTTTCGGTAAGAAGGATATTACTACGACTCCTTCATTGAATGATGGTATTTTTTTCAACGACTATGTAGAAGGTGTACCCGGTATACAACCTGAACGCATGGGGCCCTATTGTTCTACATTCAATCCGGGTTATGACCCTAACTTACCGCTATATGAGCCTTGGTCTATGTTTGATGCCATAAGAGCGGCAAATGCTCCCGGAGGTCCGGCGCGATCGGAGTGGGCAGACGTTTCTGTAGATAAGACTGCCACAACAGAACAGAAAATACTGAAATCATACAGCGAGGTCTTTTTTATAGGAAACAAAGATTCCAAACTGAAAAAGATTTTAGATGAGCAGGGTGTGGTGTTCTCTTCGAAAATCTCTTTTCCCGGTCAGTCATTGTATATTATTGATGGGAGCGATTATATATCAGAAGCCGTAAAGAAAACTCTTTTGCAAAATATGTCAAAAGGCGCGGATGTCTGGATATGGGGTATTGTACCGCAAACGTTGGCAAAATACAATGAGATATTTCCGCTGGCTGTTTCGCTGGAAAAGCGGGCTATCTCATCCTTTATTCCCGAACAGAAATCCTGGATAACAGGGCTGAACAATTCCGATTTTTATTTTTGTGAAATCCAAGGGAGTGATGCGTCGCAATACAGTCTGTCGGGAAAAATGATTGATGAAGGGCAAGTACTGTTGAATTCCTGCAATACCGACTGGCGCAAATGGAATAAGCGTCCCGAAGAAATTAAGACGGCTGCAACAGTACGCGGCGAATATGAAGGTACGAGGGGAGCACCTGTATTTGTAAAATATGATAATGGATCATCGAATATATATATCAGTACGCTGACTGAATTTGCCAATTCGGAAAAAGGATTCACTACTCTGAACCGTATGCTGAAAAATGCCGGCATCCCTTACGAAAACAAAATTGTGTCTACTGCCGACATATTCTTTATTCGCGACGGACAGATACAATTTCCAATAAGTACAAAAAAACGGTTGAAGGATGTAGATAGTGCATTGCAACTTGAACTATGGATATTCAGTCCACGACCATTAGACAATTTACTGATAGAACCGGATATGCCGAAGTTGAATATGTATATTACGGCAAGAGAAAGCAAGCTCAGTGTGAATGGTAAACTTATGGATAAATTTAATAAAACGAACCGGGAGTACGATTATAAAGAATTACCGTTACAACAAGGCTGGAACCATTTGGTGTTAAGCATTGGTAAAAAAGATATGTCCGATTTTAAAGGTGTATTCAAATGTGATAATAAAAAAGAATTCTTATCTTTATTGAAAGTTTCTTTTGAGAATCCGGAAAATAAATAACAAAAGCAATGAAACGAACTCTTTTCCTATCTCTTTTTGTGCTGTGTCAGTTGTGTATTGCTCAAAATAATCCCTTTGTAAGAAACTTGTACACAGCCGATCCCTCTGCTCATGTTTGGGCTGATGGAAGGCTTTATGTGTACCCTTCGCACGATGTAGATCCGCCTCGTGGTTGTGATTTGATGGACAAATATCATGTGTATTCCACGGATGACATGGTTACCTGGATAGACCATGGTGAAATTCTTAGTTCGTCCAATGTATCGTGGGGGCGTTCAGAGGGAGGTTTCATGTGGGCTCCGGATTGCGCCTATAAAAACGGGACATATTATTTATATTTCCCCCATCCCAGCGGAACGGATTGGAACAATACCTGGAAAATAGGGATTGCAACCAGTAATAAACCGGCCGGCGATTTCAAGGTGCAAGGTTATATTGGAGGTCTTCCTGAATTTGCGATGATTGACCCTTGTGTATTTGTGGATGAAGACGGACAGGCTTATTTCTATTACGGTGGTGGAGGCCGGTGTATGGGAGGCAAACTAAAGGAAAATATGACAGAATTGGATGGACCTTTGCAGGATATGACAGGACTGAATGATTTTCATGAAGCCACCTGGGTTCATAAACGTAATGGAGTTTATTACCTCTCTTATGCCGATAATGAAAAAAAAGGGAATCAATTAAGGTATGCAACCAGTAACAGCCCCTTAGGGCCATGGAAATATCAGGGTATCTTTTTGGAAGCGACCGGCTCGGGGACTAATCATGGCTCTATAATCGAATACAAAGGTCAATGGTATGCGTTTTATCATAATTGTGATCTATCCGGTCAGGGTAATTTACGGTCTATTTGTTTTGATAAAATAAATTACAATCCGGATGGGAATATTCAAAAAGTTGTTCAAACAACCGGTTTGGAAGCCAGTAAACGAAAAATTAAAATAAATACTAATTGGATTGATCGTACTCAATTTTTAAGTAATGGGAGTAAGCCCGAAGGAAAGAATGTACTCTGGTATCGTCAATCGGCCAAAGTTTGGGAAGAGGCGTTACCCATAGGTAATGGAGACCTCGGAGCAATGGTTTTCGGCGGTGTGGCAGACGAGCGTATCCAACTGAATGAACATACGCTATGGGACGGGTATCCTTTGGATCCCAATAACCCCGAAGCATTAAAAGCATTACCGGAAATACAGCGTTTATTGTTTGAAAACAAGAATAATGAGGCTGTTAAACTTGCGGAGAAAACGATGCTGGGTGTTCCCCAGCGGGTTAAATCATACCAGTCTTTGGGTGAACTATGGTTTGATACGCCCGAAACAAAGGCTGAAAATTATGTCAGAAGCCTTGATCTTTCGACAGCTGTCGCAACAATAAACTATGTATCGAAAGGCGTATCTTATACCCGTGAATATTTTGCTTCAGCGGTAGATAATGTGATTGTTGTTCGCTTGACTGCCGATAAGAAAAACAAAATCAATTTGAACCTGACGTTGAAACGAGATAAAGATGCCGAATGTAAAGGCATTCTTGCAGATCCGACCTCATTACTTCTTAGTGGAAGAATTGTAGTCAAAGACAATGATGGAAATCAGAGAGGAGTTAGTTTTGCAACACAGGTAAAGGTCGTTGCTGAAAATGGTAAGATACAACAGGTACGCGATACTTTTGGGCATACCGAACTTCTATCGGTTAGAGATGCCGATGCGCTTACTTTGTATATTGCCGGAGCAACCAACTATCCGGGAATGAAAAGTTTGGCTAAAGGTGTTTCTCTGTTTTCGGGAAACCCGGAGAAAAAATGTGTGGAAACAATCGCTAAAGCAATCAATAAACCTTACGATCAATTGAAGGCAAACCACATTGCGGATCATCAGGAATATTTCAACCGGGTGGATTTAACGTTGGGAAAAGTAACTCCTGATATTGAATCGCTCCCAACCAATGAACGTTTGAATTTGGCTCGTAAAACGGGTACTCCCGACTTAGGCTTGGTGGCAACTTATTTTCAATTCGGACGTTATTTGTTGATTGCTTCGTCCCGTCCGAATGGCATGCCTGCCAATTTGCAAGGGCTTTGGGCATGGCAAATGAACGCACCGTGGAATGCGGATTTCCATACAAACATCAATTTCCAAATGAATTATTGGCCGGCAGAAATCACCAATTTATCGGAGCTGCATACACCGATGTTCGATCTAATGGATATCCTGTCCGAAACGGGTGGACAAAGTGCGAAGGTAACCTACGGAGCAAGAGGATGGGTGGTCCACCACTTAACGGATGCCTGGGGATTTACGGCTCCGGCTGATGGACCTCAGGGAATCTGGCCGGTGGGATCGGCTTGGTTGGCTCAACATCCTTGGGAACATTATTGCTTTAACGAAGACAAAGATTTTCTTGCCAAACGGGCATATCCCCTAATGAAAGGCGCTGCCCGCTTCATTATGGACTTTCTTGTAGAAGCCCCTCAAGGCACAGCTTATGCAGGGAAACTGGTAACTAATCCTTCATATTCTCCCGAAAACGGCTTTATTCTACCTAATGGAGAACATTCGGTCTTTACATACGGGGCAACTATGGACCTGGAAATTATTCACAACTTGCTGAATAATTGCATTGCTGCTTGTAAAATATTGAAAAAAGACAAAGAGTTCCAGGTGGAATGTGAAAAAACACTGCAGCGCTTACCTCAAATTCAGATTAGTAAGGAAACCGGCCGGATTCTTGAATGGGCGGAAGATTATAAGGAGTCGGATCCGCATCATCGTCACACATCCCATCTTTTTGGACTGCATCCGGGCAATCAAATCACAGTCACCGGAACTCCTGAGTTAGCTGAAGCAGCCCGCAAAACACTGATTGCCAGGGGTGACGGTGGAACCGGCTGGTCTTTAGCATGGAAAATCAACATGTGGAATCGGCTGCACGACGGAGATCATGCTTTCAAATTATTGTCTGTTCTCTTGAGTAATAAAACGTTGCCAAACCTGTTTGACGATCATCCGCCGTTCCAGATTGACGGCAATTTCGGTGCAACGGCGGCTATTGCCGAGATGTTGGTGCAAAGTCAGACACAAACGGCCAATGGCTTCGAGATAGAATTGCTGCCCTCCCTACCTACAAGTATGCCTACCGGATTCGTGAAGGGATTAAAGGCAAGAGGAGGTTTTATGGTGGATGTTTATTGGGAAAATGGCCAGTTGAAAGAGGCAAAGATAAAATCGTTGAACGGAAATAAACTTCAAGTACGATTGGGTAATAAACACGCCTCCTATAAAACGAAAGTGAATGAAGTGATTACAATCAACAGTCTGTTGTAATTTAATCTATTATGAAATTTCAGGTATTAGCCTTATTATTAATAGTAGCCAATATCCTTTCCATACCGGCACAAGAACGCTATAAAAATCCGGCTCTTTCTGCTGACGAAAGAGCCGGAGATTTACTGAGCCGGATGACGCTTGAGGAAAAGATCAACCAGATGCGTAACAATGCGAATGGAATAGAACGTTTTGAAATACGTTCGTACGATTGGTGGAATGAAGCGTTACATGGTGTTGCACGGGCCGGAAAGGCTACTGTATTTCCACAGACAATCGGATTGGCTGCGACCTTTGATGATAAGGCTGTACGTGAAACTTATGATATGATTTCTGATGAAGCCCGTGCAAAATACCATGATTTTCAAAAAAAGAAATTGTATAACGGTTATAAAGGATTGACTTTTTGGACGCCTAATATTAATATCTTCAGGGATCCAAGATGGGGACGTGGTATGGAAACGTATGGAGAAGATCCCTATTTGACATCAAGGATGGGAGTTGCCGTTGTCAAAGGTTTACAAGGTGATGGCTCTCAAAAGTATGATAAGGCTCATGCATGTGCAAAGCATTATGCTGTACATAGCGGTCCTGAATGGAACAGGCATAGTTTTGATGCAAATAACATTTCAGAAAGGGATTTACGTGAAACCTACCTGCCTGCATTCAAAGCGCTTGTAGTAGAGGGGAATGTGAAAGAGGTAATGTGTGCTTACAATCGTTTTGAAGGAAAGCCTTGCTGTTCCAGTAAGGAATTATTGGGAAGGATATTGAGATATGAATGGGGATTTGATGATATAATTGTTTCCGATTGCGGGGCGATTGCTGATTTTTATAATACAGGTAAACACGAAACTCATGTTTCGGCTGTTGATGCTTCGGCCGATGCTGTTCTAACCGGTACCGATTTGGAGTGTGGCGGCTCGTTTCATTCATTGGGAGAAGCTGTAAAACAAGGTTTAATCAGTGAATCCAGAATAGATGAATCTGTTTTTCGCCTGCTTCGTGCCCGTTTCCAACTTGGAATGTTTGATGACGATTCACTTGTGTCGTGGGCTTCTATCCCGTATTCGGTAGTGGAATGTGATGAACATAAAGCAAAAGCACTGGAGATGGCGCGCAAAAGTATTGTTTTATTAAACAATAAGAACAATATTCTACCTCTCAAAAAAGAGGGAAAAATAGCGGTAATGGGACCAAATGCCAATGACTCGGTAATGCTTTGGGCAAATTACAATGGTCTGCCGACCCAATCTGTTACGATATTGGACGGTATTAAATCCAAATTGCCTGCCGGTAGTGTGATTTACGAAAAAGGATGTGATTATGTTGACGATAGAATCTTCTTCAGCTATTTTGACCAATGTGCATACGAAGGGAAACGCGGATTCAAAGCTACTTTCTGGAACAATCGTGATTTCTCGGGAGATATTGCTGCAACCGGACAAGTAAGCACCCCACTTAATTACGATACCGGAGGAGGTACGGTTTTCATGCCTGGTGTCAACTTGAGTAACTTCACTGCTCGTTTTGAGTCCGTATTCACTCCACTGAAAACGGAAGAGGTTGCGATTATGATAGCTGCAGACGACGGCAGCCGCGTGTTTGTCGACGGAAAGGAATTTATTTCGGATTGGACGGATGGCCCGGCACAAAAGAGAGAATACACAATGAATGTCGAGCAAGGGAGGAGCTATCACATCCTGATCGAATACTATCAGGCCGGAGGTAAAGGAGAACTTAAATTTGATATAGGCTTAAGCCGGAAAGTAGATTATAAAGCCGTTGCTCAAAAGGTAAAAGATGTAGATGCAATTATATTTGTGGGTGGAATATCCTCAAGTTTTGAAGGTGAAGAGATGGGAGTTAATCTTCCCGGATTCAGAAATGGCGACCGGACAAATATTGATTTGCCACAAGTACAGAAAGATATGTTGCAGGCATTGAAGAATACGGGTAAACCTGTAATTTTTGTTCTTTGTTCAGGTAGTACGATGGCATTATCCTGGGAAAATGAGAACCTGGATGCAATTCTTGCGGCTTGGTATCCGGGACAAGAGGGTGGTACAGCAGTTGCCGATGTTATATTTGGTGATTACAATCCTGCAGGACGCCTTCCTTTGACTTTCTATGCTTCTTCAAATGATTTACCTGACTTTGAAGATTATAATATGAAGAATGGGAGGACATATCGCTATTTTGAAGGAACTCCTTTGTTTCCTTTTGGGCATGGATTGAGTTATACGAATTTTGTATATTCTCAGGCAAAACTGGGCAAAAAGAAAATAACAGTTCATGAATCCACTACATTGAATCTAATAATAGAAAATACAGGAATGATGGATGGCGATGAAGTCATTCAAGTATATATCCGCAACCTGCAGGATCCCGGAGGGCCATTGAAGTCATTGAGAGGGTTTAAACGCATTTTTGTTAAGGCTGGTCAAACGATGCCTATAACGATAAACCTGCCGGCATCTTCTTTTGAATTTTTCAATCCGAAGACGGAAATAATGGAAATAATATCTGGTAACTATGAGATATTTTACGGAGGGACATCCGACGATAAGCAATTGAAATCATTATCTCTCGAGTTGGTTAATCCTAATACATAAAATTAATATGAAGAAAGACATGAAAAAAAGATGGATCACAATGGTTTTATTATCTGTGATGATGTGTCAATGGAATGTAGTTGATGCACAGTTATTGATTAAAGATGGAGAAACGGTAGCTTTTATGGGTAATTCCATTACGGCTCAAGGATGGAAACAAGGTGGTTATGTCCGGTTGATTGTATCCGCATTGGAAAGCGTCGGTATTAAAATAACTCCGATTCCTGCCGGAATATCAGGAAATAAATCGAATGATATGCTGGCTCGTTTAGACAAAGATATACTGAGTAAGCATCCCGATTGGATGACCTTAAGTTGTGGTGTAAATGATGTTTGGCACGGGGAACGTGGTGTGGAACTGGAAGATTATAAAAAGAATATCACCGAGATCGTTGATCATGCAATAACCGGTAACGTGAAGGTAATTTTGCTGACTGCAACCGTTATTGGTGAAGAAGATAATAATAACAACCGAAAATTGGCCGGTTATAATAACTTTCTGAGGCAATTGGCCAAAGAGCGTGGGCTACCCCTGGCAGATTTGAATGCGGATTTTCAGGAGATTCTGGGAAAAATGGAAACCACTCCTGAATCCCGCTATTTGACATCCGACGGGGTTCACATGAAACCGGAGGGAAATGTGCTAATGGCAAAAGGTTGCCTGCGTGCAATGGGATTCACGGATGAACAGATAAAAAAAGGATTAGAGGAAAAAGTTTTTTAAGTCAAGTAGTAAAACATCAAAAGTTAAATACGGACAGACCTATGATATTCAAAAAAAACCTCTTAGTAATCCTCACATTTTTATGTTACTGTTCAATAGCTCATGGGCAAAAAAGAGATACATACTTCTTCTCAAGAGAAGATATTCAAAACATAAAAGAAGCTGCTCAGACTTCTTGGGGTAAGACAATTATTGACTCACTGAAAGCACAGATCAATGTGCGAATGAGGCATTCATTAGTTGTTCCGAAAGAAGAGGCAGGGCATTTGCATGACTATTTTTGCCCTGTTCATAACGTCTTTTTTGAATTCGATTGGAATAAACCGACCGAACATTACTGCTCCTTTTGTGATAAAACCTGGAGTTCTGATAGGATTAATTGGGCTTGGATAGCAATAGCACAAAATAAGAATCTTCAGTTTCTGACCGACTGTATGTATGTTTACCTAAGCACAAGCGAAAAGAAATATGCTGAGCTAATCCGTAAAATGCTGTTAGATTATTCCGATAAATATCCGAACTATAAAGTACATGATAAAGGACGGAATAAAGTCGTTCCAGAGAACTATAGTGCCAAGATATATGCTCAAAGCCTGGATGAAGCCAGTTGGTTTAGCGATGCCTGCCGGGCATATTCAGTAGTCAAACCTCTATTGAAAAAGAATGAAATAAATAAAATTGAAACAAATCTGCTTAGAGAGGGAGTCAATCTGCTTTTACAGAGAGGAGGAGGAGGTAACTGGCAGGTCTGGAATAACAGTGGCCTGGCTGCGATTGGTGTTGCTTTGAATGATAATAGTATTGTAAACATAGCTATTGAAAACAGTAAAGTTGGCTACCAACACATGATGAAAACCCATGTAAACAAAGATGGTTGGTGGAATGAAGGTTCGCCTAATTATCATTTTTTCCCGCTAAGAGCTATGTTATTAACTGCTGACGCCGTTAGAAGTATGGGATATAACCTCTTCGATGAGCAATTGGAGAAAATGTTTACTGCCCCGATAAAAGGAATATATAGCGATATGACTTTCCCATCTCATAATGATGGATGGTATGGGGTATCTTTACCAACACAAATCAAACTATATGAAGTAGCATACGCACGTTATAAAAATCCATTGTTCCTGAATATATTGCAGGCCTGCTACAAAATTGAAGATCGCCTGTCGCCGGAAGCATTGTTGACAAACACTACGGTTGATTTAAATGAAGAATTAAAAGAACCGGAAAGCTATTTATTCGGTCAAACAGGTTATGGGGTATTGAGGAGCAAAAATAAGACGGTGGTACTAAAATACGGCTCTTCGGGAGGAGGACATGGACATCCCGACAAATTATCCATTTCTGTCCACAATGGGAAAAGTGAAATACTACCCGATCTGGGGACTTGTGCCTATGGGATACCCGATTACTTAAACTGGTACAAAAGGACACTTTCTCACAATACAGTTGTTGTTGATTTCAAAGACCAAAGCCCCACCACCGGTCAAATAATATATTTTGAGCCGACTTCAATAGAAGCGTTTACCGATAAAGCTTACCCGGGAGTAAATATGACAAGGAAACTGCATTTCACAGATAATTCCCTATTTGATGAATTTATGTGTACTTCCGACAGTATCCACAATTATGATTATATGCTTTTATTAACCGAAGAGCCGAAGATAGAAGAACCGTTCGTAAATGCCTCACTGGACGAGGACATATCATACAGGCAAATAAAAAATGTGAGAAAAAGCACATTAAATAAAAATTTTACGGTCAGTACGTCAACAGAAAAGATAACTTTTCATATTGATAATACATCACTTTTTGAAGTATTCACAGGAAAAGCTCCCGGCATACCTCCTACAAATCCAGACATCATTACCAAAACAGGAACAGAGAAAAGACCTGTTGCACCTTGCTATCCGGTGATAATACGTATAATAGATCGGAATATGAGAATCCAGGCTAACTGGGAATTCTTTTGATAAATTTCAACTAAAAAACTTATATAAATGAAAATCAAATCTATTACCAAATTATTTGCTATTGCTTGTTTCATATTGTTTGCAGCAAACACAGAAGCAAAAATAAAGTTTCCAACTATTTTGGGTGACAATATGGTGCTACAACAACAAACGGATGTAAAACTATGGGGCGAAGCTAAAGCGAATGCCAAAGTGACTGTAAAAACATCGTGGAACAATAAGACTTATACCACCTTGGTCGATAATAAAGGCAATTGGTTGCTGGAAGTCTCTACTCCCATTGCAGGAGGCCCTTATGAAATAAGCTTCAATGATGGAGAAACAGTAACATTGAAAAATATTCTGATTGGAGAGGTTTGGTTCTGTTCAGGACAATCAAATATGGAAATGCCTATGAGAGGATTTGACCGACAACCTGTTCAGGGTACAAATGACATTATTGTAAAAGCCAAGCCGACAACACCTATTAGAATGTACACCACAGATTCCAAAGAGGGTTCCTGGGTGCGCCAATTCAGCAAACATCCACAAACAGATTGTAAGGGTGCCTGGTTGGAGAATACCTCTGAAAACGTGGCAACGACTAGTGCCGTAGCTTATTTCTTTGCAAGCTATATCCAAGACGTATTGGATATTCCTGTTGGTCTGATTATATCTTCGTGGGGTGGTTCTAAAATTGAAGCCTGGATGAGCCGGGAAGCAATAACGCCCTTTAAGGAAATAGATCTTTCGATATTGGACAACAACGATGAAATTAAGAATCCTACTGCTACTCCTTGCGTTCTATACAATGCTAAAATTGCTCCTTTAACCCATTTCACAATCAAAGGGTTTTTATGGTATCAAGGAGAAAGCAATCGAGATAATGCGAATTTATATGCCAGCCTAATGCCTGCTTTTGTTAAAGACTTGCGAACAAAATGGGGAGTGAGCGATTTTCCATTCTACTTTGTTCAAATAGCACCTTTTAACTATGATGGAGCTGATAAAACATCTGCTGCCCGTATGCGCGAAGTTCAACTTCAAAACATGAAAGACATTCCCAATTCAGGCATGGTAACCACTATGGATATAGGCCACCCTGTTTTTATTCATCCCGTAGATAAAGAGACGGTTGGCAACAGATTAGCTTATTGGGCATTAGCCGAAACTTACGGAAAAAAAGGATTTGGATATGCACCTCCTATTTATAAATCAATGGAGAAAGCAGAAGGTAAAATTTATATTAACTTCGATAATGCCCAACGAGGAATCTATCCCATGTGGACAGCATTGGAAGGCTTTGAAATTGCAGGAGAGGATAAAGTTTTTCACTCAGCAAAGGCAGAGATAGAAACGAAAACGGCAAGATTGGCTGTATCAAACGAAAAGATTTCCAATCCTGTTGCCGTGAGGTATGCCTATAGAAATTATGTAGGGGCAAGTATATTTAGCGTAAATGGAATTCCGGTAGCTCCATTCCGGACTGATGATTGGTAATATAAAAAAGAGAAAATAGTCACTTGAGGAGAGGCGTATTCTCACTTATGCTTCTTCTCCTCCTGGATATTATGCCGTCCAATCACTTCTGTCGGTAAAGGATTTTAAAGTTTATGACGACTTTCAACCCTTACTGGGTAAGGAAGGAAAGACGATAAAGGAGATATTAGCTTTAGGGATTCTCCCGGAACATTATCGCTGAAAGTGGGAATTTCGCTTGTAAATGTGAACAATGCATTTGACAATATCAAGGCGGAAATTCCTTATTGGGACTTTGATAAAATAGCTAAATTGACAGATGAAAAAAGGAACTCTTATATAAAATATTAATCATTTTATTAATAGGATGCTCTTTTCTTTGTCATATACGTATGTAAAACAATTATTAATATTTAATTTAATATCATGAAAACAAAGGTTTTAGTTTTATTTCTGTCTCTATTGTCTATAGTAAATGTGGTTTATTCGCAGGATAAAGCATCTATTTTATCGGTCACAGCTTCAACTAATGAGCAAAAAATCTCATCTGTATTGGATGGTAAACCGGAAACTAAATGGACACTGCAAGGTAAAGATCTGTCCGCCGACCAATTTGTCATGCTAACGCTAAAAAACTCAGGGGATATAAACTTGATACAAGTGGAGTCAAATGAGCTTTCTAAAAAAGATATTGAGAGGTTGTTCGATATATATATAACTTATGATCCAATGAATTTGGGGGATGCAGTGAAATATACTGTGCAAGGGAATAATAAATATAGTTTGAACTTTGATCCCAAATACGGAGCTCATGTAAAAATTGTATTTAAAGGAAATACCATTTCTCGCCCCTATTATATTGGTGAAATTGAGATTTATAATGTCAAACAAGACGACACAAAAGTCGATACCAATATTCAAAGGCCGTGGCTTAACACAAAACTATCGGTTGCCGAAAGAGTTGAACTCATTCTTTCTGCCATGAAGCCGGAAGAAAAAATGGAATTGATTCGCGAAGGATGGGGAATACCAGGCGTACCTCGTCTTGGTATACCTGCCCTAACGAAAGTAGAGGCTATTCATGGTTTCTCGTATGGAAAAGGTGCAACCGTCTATCCTCAATCAATAGGGCTTGGCGCTATGTGGGATAAGGATATGATAGAACTTGTGGCAAAAACGATCGGTAAAGAAACTGCGGCAGCTAATGCTGTTCAAGGTTGGTCTCCGGTTTTGGATGTGGCGCAAGACCCAAGATGGGGACGTTGCGAAGAGACTTATGGAGAAGATCCGGTTCTCGTAACTAAAATGGGTGGCGCATGGATTAAAGGATTTCAATCGGAGGGGTTGTGGGCAACTCCAAAACATTTTGGTATACACGGCGCACCGCTCGGTGGGCGGGATTCGCATGACATTGGATTATCGGAACGTGAAATGCGCGAAATACATTTAGTACCTTTTAGGGATGTAATAAAAAAATATGATTGTCAGTCCATCATGATGTCATACAATGATTTCAAAGGAGTACCTGTGGCTAAAAATAGAGAATTGTTGTTTAATATCCTAAGAGAGGAATGGGGCTTTAATGGATTTATTGTAAGCGATTGCGGTGCATTAATGAATCTGACTGATAGAAAGCATTATACAGCTCAAACCGTTATCGAAGCGGCGGAATTTGGATTAGCTGCCGGTATAGCAACTAATTGCGGGAGTACCTATAACAATAAGGAGGTGGTACTTGCTGCAAAAGAAGGGAAACTCAACATGGAGAATCTTGATAATGTTTGTCGGACGATGCTGCGAACAATGTTTAGAAATGGTCTGTTTGAGCATAACCCGTCTAAGCCGCTTGATTGGAATAAATCATATCCCGGATGGAATAGTCCGGAACACCGAGTTATATCTCGTAAGGCAGCCCAAGAGTCAATTGTTTTGTTGGAGAATAAAAATAATATTCTACCATTAAATAAATCTATTAAAACAATTGCCGTAATAGGCCCGGGAGCGGATGATCCGCAAACAGGAGATTACACGCAAAAATTACTTGACGGGCAACTCGTATCGGTCTTGGATGGTATTAAAGCAACTGTTGGCAAGAGTACCGAAGTTATTTATGAGAAAGGATGTGAGCATTTTGCAAAGGAGAACTCTAATTTATCTTCTGCAGTGGCTGCCGCCAGAAAATCAGATGTTGTGGTAATGGTTTTGGGCGATTGTTCGAATAGCATGAGCGGAGATGGTATGGTACATACATCCGGAGAGAATCACGATTTAGCCACATTGGTTTTGCCCGGCAATCAACAGAAACTGCTTGAGGCTGTTTGTGAAGTGGGTAAACCGGTTATACTTGTGTTGCAAGTCGGACGTCCTTATAATATTTCGTATGCAGCCGAACACTGCGCCGGTATCCTTGTCAATTGGTTTTCCGGGCAAGAGGGAGGATTTGCAACTGCCGATGTAATTTTTGGCGATTATAATCCCGCCGGCCGTTTACCGATGACTTTCCCTCGTCACGTGGGACAGGTTCCGCACTATTATAACTTCAAAACATCCGGACGTAGATATGAGTACACAGATATTGAATTCAAACCTCTCTACCCTTTTGGATACGGCTTGAGTTATACTACTTTTGAATACTCCAATTTAAAGATAGAAGAACTTTCTGATGGGAATATTAGTGTACAAGCTACCGTTAAGAATACAGGTCAACGGGAAGGTGATGAAGTTGCGCAACTCTACGTAACCGATATGTATGCAAGTGTTAAAACCCGGGTTATGGAGTTAAAAGATTTTGAAAGGATACATCTTAAGCCCAATGAGTCAAAGGATGTATCTTTCACATTAACTCCTTATGAAATATCATTGCTTAATGATAAAATGGATAGGGTTGTTGAACCGGGAGAATATAAGATAATGATAGGAGGAGGAATCCCGTCGTATGAAGCAAAAGACCGGATTAAGGATAGTGTGGGATTTTTTCATCCATCCAAAGGGGTAAATGGGAAAATTAATTATACGAAAAGCTTTGCTGCTGATTTTGAATTGTCATATAAAGGATTGATTAATGATTTTATGTATAACAAAAGAAAAATATTGGTAGAAGTGACTAATAATGGTAATATAAATGACATTGGAAAAGTAAACCTATATATCAATGGAATAAAGCGCGATGACACTCATCATTTTGAATTAGACCCGGGAGCTTCTAAAACAATTGCTTTCGATGTTAATAATGATCTTGATATAAAAAAGATAGTTTTCACAACCAATTACAAAAGCATAGAAAAAAATTTTTAATAGGTGAAACTTCAATGCTTATATAGTTTTATTGCCTGTTGCTTCTTTTTGAATACGTCCGCAGGAGAGATCATACAGATTGCAAAATATAAAGACAACAAATCCGGAGCGGTAAGTTATACTTTTGACGACGGTCTGCGAAATCAATACCTGATAGCCGCTCCTATAATGGAACGGCAACAGGTAACAGGAACTTTCTTTATCATTGCAGGTGAAGTAGCAGCAAATAAAGGAGAAGCAGAAATGAAAAAAGCAGGAGCCTGGGGCGGCGTAACATGGGATGAAATTCGTTCGTTGGCTGCAAAAGGCTTTGAAATCGGGAATCATACACTCGCCCATAAGGGCTTAGTAAATAATGTGAAAGACAATGCGGAAGCAGAGAAAGAGATTGAGGAAAGTGCCGATATAATCAAGAAAGAGATTGGCATTTTCCCTGTTTCATTTTGCTACCCGTACAACAGCCGTAACGAGAATATTGAAAAGCTCGTACATAAACGTCATGCTGTAGCCCGAAACTTTCAACGTGGAATCGGAAAGAACGATACGACGGCAAAGTCGGTCGACAAATGGATTGACGAACTGATTCTCAAGAAAGATTGGGCGTGGTCATGATACACGGTTTGATTGATGGTTTTGATCCGCTTAATCCGAAGGTTTTTGAAGATCATTTGAAGTATGTCAAAAGCCAAGAGCGTGATCTTTGGATTGACACCTTCGGAAATATAGGACGCTACGTACATGAAAGAGAAAACACACAAGTTCGGATCATCAAACAGTCCGAGAGAGGTGTAACTTTTTCTCTTGACACAACGTTGGACAAAGAATTATTCAATGTTCCGCTGACTGTCATCATCCAAACACCCGAGAATGGAGAGATCATGCTTAATTGCCTGCCTGACGGCAAGCCTCTTACGATTGAATGGTAAATTGAGAGAAAAAATGAAACAATACAACTATATGAGAAAGATGATACTAACCTTATGGATATGCTTCTTATGCGACAATGTCATAGTTGATGCCAACGTACGGATGCCGTTGATTTTTGGCGATCACATGGTGCTGCAACAAGATGCAAAATTGACAATCTGGGGTTGGGCTGACCCTAAAGAAAAAGTTACGGTTTCTTTTGCCGGGAAAAAAGAAAAGACTACAACAGCGGAAGACGGATCCTGGCAAGTGAACCTCAAACCCATCATGAACAAATCCAAAGGAGAAATACTCACAATAAAAGGGAACAATACATTGATCTTTCAAGATGTATTAGTTGGCGATATATGGGTAGCATCCGGTCAGTCAAATATGGAATGGGGAATTAAAAACAAAGCCTACGCCAAGGATGTTGCTAATTCGAGAGATTCATTGTTGCGTTTGTTCTTCGTGCCCAAAAACACATCACTCAAGCCGCTTTCCGATATTCAAATTTCAGAAGATGTAGCAAATCCAGATTGGGCTGCCAAATGGGTGTTGTGTACACCTGAAGCCTTGTCAAAGATTAATGGACAAGGCTTTTCCAGTACTGCTTATTATTTTGCACGGGATATTCGTCAAGCTACCGGGCAACCGTTGGGAATTATTCAAAGCGCTTGGGGCGGTACTCGTGCGGAAGCATGGACAAGTCTTTCCGGTTTGGGCAAAAGATCGGAATTAGCAAAATACATTGTCGCTTATGAAAAAAATGTAAAAGATACCCCTGATATTGTACCCCACTACAAACAAAAAAAAGCCGAATGGGACATTGCCGTAAAAGAGTGGAATGAGACGATTGGACGAGAATGGAATCAGGCGCAAAAGGATTGGATAGTTGCTGTGAAAAATGCACAAGCAACCGGACAACCTGTACCACCGAAACCGAAGCCAAGTTCACCACGTCCGTCAGAACCGAACAAGCCTAATGGAGGGAACAATGGACCTGCCAATCTGTTCAATGCCATGATTTCGCCGTTAATCCCATTCGTTATCAAAGGTGTGATTTGGTATCAAGGAGAGTTTAATTCAGGTGGTTCAGCAAAAGAATATGCGACTCTTTTTCCAACAATGATTTCCGATTGGCGAGCACATTGGAAAATAGGGGATTTTCCGTTTGTTTTTGTTCAACTTCCTAATTATGGTCCTCAGGATAACGACCCGAATGCTAGTGGCGAAAGTTGGCATTGGGTGCGTGAAGCACAACTCAAAGCGTTGGATTTGCCAAATACTGCAATGGCGGTAACAATTGATGTAGGAGATCCTTTCGATTTGCATCCGATTGATAAATACGATGTCGGACATCGGTTGGCACTGGCTGCGAGAGAAGCTATTTACGGTGAAAAAATAATAGGAAACAGTCCAGTGTATGAAAGCATGATGATTGAAAACAATAGGATCGTCTTGACATTCAAACATGTTGGCAGTGGATTGACAATCGGAACATCGCCTTTTGTACCCGAAGGCGAACAGCCGAAAGCGTCGGTTGATAAATTAGCCGGTTTTGCTATCGCCGGAAATGATAGGAAGTTTGTTTGGGCAGATGCTGTGATTGAAAGCAACAAAGTCATCGTATCCAGCGATAGAATATGGAATCCGGTAGCAGTGCGCTATGCTTTTTCCAACAGTCCGGCTTGCAATCTCTACAGTATAGAGGGTTTGCCTGCATCTCCTTTTAAAACAGACGACTGGAGTCAATAAAAAAAACAGTAAAACATATTTGAAGATTTCATTAAGAAACGGAACTAATATAATTATGACAGACAAACAAGACAACGGCAGTAAACTTTATCTCTATTCAATAATAGGTATTACTATTTTAGGAGGTTTACTTTTTGGCTACGACACAGCTGTAATATCGGGAGCGGAAAAGGGATTGGAAGCATTTTTTCTTAGTGCGACCGATTTTGAATATAATAAGGTAATGCATGGCATCACTTCTTCAAGTGCCTTGATCGGTTGTGTGATCGGAGGAATTCTATCGGGGATTTGCGCCACTCGGTTAGGACGTAGAAACTCGTTGCGTTTGGCATCGCTTCTCTTTTTCCTCTCCGCTTTGGGATCCTATTATCCGGAATTCTTATTTTTCGAACCCAATTATCCGAATTATTCGTTGTTGATAGCATTCAATCTTTATCGCATACTTGGTGGCATTGGTGTTGGATTAGCTTCTGCCATCTGCCCGATGTACATAGCCGAGATAGCTCCTTCCAATATCCGAGGCAAGTTGGTTTCCTGCAATCAGTTTGCCATTATCTTTGGAATGTTGGTAGTGTATTTCGTCAATTATATGATTGTAGGTGATCATCAAAATCCAATCATTCTGAAAGATGGATTGGCTGGTATGCCATCGGTTAGTTCCGAATCGGATGCATGGTCTATCTATACCGGTTGGCGATACATGTTCGGTTCGGAAGCTTTCCCTGCTTCCCTTTTTGGAATATTACTGTTTTTTGTTCCCAAATCTCCTCGTTATTTGGTGATGGTAGGGCAGGAAGAGAGAGCTTTTTCCGTACTTGAAAAGATAAGCGGAAGGATAAAAGCCGACAAGATATTGGCCGAGATCAAGAAAACATCCAAAGAGAGGACGGAAAAGCTATTTACTTATGGTGCGACCGTTATTGTTATTGGAATCCTGCTATCTGTTTTTCAACAGGCGATCGGTATCAACGCGGTGCTTTACTATGCGCCCCGTATATTCGAAAGCGCCGGAGCACAGGGTGGTGGCATGATGCAAACGGTTATCATGGGCGTAGTGAATATTACATTTACACTAGTTGCCATTTTTACCGTTGACAAATGGGGACGTAAACCGCTGTTGATTATTGGCTCTGTCGGTATGGCCGTTGGCGCTTTTTCTGTCGCAATCTGCGATAGTATCGGATTGAAAGGGATAGTTCCGGTGGTATCCATCATTGTATATGCAGCTTTCTTTATGATGTCATGGGGACCTGTTTGCTGGGTTCTGATTTCAGAAATCTTCCCCAATACCATTCGCGGGAAAGCGGTTGCTATGGCTGTAGCATTCCAATGGATATTTAACTACTTGGTATCGTCAACTTTCCCGCCGATGTATGACTTCAGTCCGATGTTTGCCTATGGACTTTATGGTACGATGTGTGTTGTTTCAGCAATTTTTGTATGGCGTTGGGTTCCCGAGACCAAAGGCAAGACGTTGGAAAATATGAGCCAAATGTGGAAAAGCAGGAAAAGTAACAGATGATAAAATAGCATATTCATTATGAATAAATTGAAATACATAATTTTCATATATCTATTATTGAATCAATCAATAATACAAGGACAGGGCGTTATCTTTAATCGAGATTTTTCTCCGTCAGAAGGATTAACCATTGAAGCAGAGAAACCTTATAGAGAAGAAATCTGCTTGAATGGATATTGGGACATACAAGCAATTCCTGCTCCTTCCGGTTGGATGCAAGGCTCAGGAATAATTCCCGAACTACCGCCTGTGAATACAGGAAAATGGGAGGAAACAAAAATTAAAATCCCTTCAGCCATAAACGTCAATGATTGGGGACGAGGAGCTAACGTAGGCGAGGGAACTAATCAACCATTCGCCCCAAGTTCCGTGTACTTCCCAAGTTATCCCAAGCATTGGATACACGCCCGCATGGGGTGGCTGAAGAAAAAGGTAACTATTCCCGATACATGGATAAGCAAACGAATTATCCTTCATTTTGAAGCCATAGCAGGAGAAAGCACGGTTTTTATCAACGGTCAAGAGGTCGGAAAAAACTTTGAAAGCCATTTGCCTTTCGAGATAGACATTACAGATTATATCAATAAAGGAAAAGAGAATGAAATACTAATTGGGGTGCGCCATAGCAAATTCTTCGATAAAAGCCACCCCGAATACGCAAAATTCGGAGCTACCTATCCACATGGTTCCAATACCGATGATTTATTGGGAATTTGGCAAGATGTCTTTTTGTTTGTAGTTCCTGCAATCCGAGTTGCCGATGTGTTTACAAAACCCCTATTAGATAAGAATGAATTAGAAATAGAAGTTCAGGTAATCAATCAGACAAATAAAAAGGGGAAAATCAGACTTACAGGAGATATAAAGGAATGGATAAATAAAGTGTCGTTGGGGAGTGTACTAACAGCTCCCGAAATCGCTTGGGAATTAGGGAACACAGCTCTGTCGGTATCTTCAGAATTTATTGAAGTAAAACCGAATGAGAAAAAAACGGTCGTTATTAAAACCACGGTTGACGGTAAGTTGAAAAAATGGTCGCCAAATAACCCTAATTTATACACGCTACTTTTAAGCATCAACGATGAAAATGGCGTATATGACCGTAAAGCCACCCGTTTTGGTTGGAGACAATTTACAATCGCAGGAAATGAATTTCACCTGAATGGAGAAAAAATTCAATGTTTTGGAGATATACAACACCCTTTTAGCGCCTATATCTGTTCCCGCCGTTTTGCCTGGGCTTGGTATCAAATGATTAAAGATTTTGGAGGAAATGCAGTCCGTCCACACGCACAACCCTGGCCTCGCGTATACTACGACTTAGCTGATGAAATGGGATTGATGGTGTTGGACGAAACCGCCTTGTTCGGCAGTTCTATCCGTTTGAATCTGGAAGAAGAAGTCACATGGAAACGTTCGCGAGAACACTTGAACCGCTTAATACAAAGAGACCGAAACCACCCTTCTGTAATTGGCTGGAGCGCTGGAAATGAAATGTTTGCCATAGCCTTACTGAACAAACCTAAAAAGGAGGTTTCCGGCATTTGGGATAATAAATTAGTCGCTTTGGCTTTGAGTGCGAAAGAACAGGATCCTACTCGTGATTTTATCACATTGGACGGAGATCGGGATATGGATGGCAGACTTCCTGTCTGGAGTAAACATTTTGGGCACGGATTAAGAACCGAAGATTTGCCGAAAAGCTTAGGAAAACCACTTATTGTAGGTGAATCAGGTGCTACTTATTATGGAAAACCAATGCAATTATACCCTTTCGTCGGAGACAAAGCATTTGAATCCTATTACGGAAGAAACGAGGCATTAGCTATAGATGTCTATCAAAATGCAACAAAAATGGCGAGACCTTATTTAGCTTACTATTCCCCTTCGGAAGTCAGCTGGTTTGGTGTCGAACATCTGAATCTGGGATATACTGATTACTCCCGTTTACCTAATCTGAAAGACGGCATATTTTCCCAAAGACCTTACGAAGAAGGGAAACCCGGCTACCAATACGAACGCATTCCGCCTTATGTAACAACATTCAATCCCGGATTAGACCCTTCCTTACCTTTATATAAACCGCTTCCCATGTTTGAAGCGTTGAAAGCGGCTCTCTCGGCAAAACAACCTTTGCTTTGTTCGTGGGATACTTTCGCCGAAATACAACCACCTGCTAAACTTCCACTTCCGGAAGCGAAGTATAAGACAGCTTCTTTTATCGGAAATAAGACCGGTGAGTTGCAGGCATTCTTACAGAAAATAGGAGTACAAATTCAGCTTCAGCACCCGAATGAGAAAACCGATATACTGATAATAGAGGCAGACTATGTTGCAGATTTGTCAAGCGTTACGAACGTTATGAAAGAGATCAGGAAAAACGGAGGATTGATACTATTGATGTTTTCCGATAAGGAAATAAACCCTGCGATAAATAAAATTTTACCGTATAAACTACATCTTACCAATCGTTACGCTACTGCTTTGGAACCCAATAAAAAAAATCACTGGGGAAAACCATTTGATTTGCCGCATCTTTATTTTGCGGAGATAGAAGGCGACCGAAAAATTATCAAACAAGGCTTATTGGGTGAAATAGTAGACAAAGGAGAGATTGTTCTTACGGCTTCCCGAACCGATTGGTCTCTATTCAATCAAAATCCTGAAAACAAGAAATGCGCTCAAATAGTTTTATACGAACATTTACAAAAACCGTCCGGAGCAGCATTGGTTTCCTATCCTTGGGAAAATGCCACACTTGTATTGTCCGTACTTGACTATCGAATCCACACAAAAGAAACTGTGGAATTTTGGAAATCCCTTCTCTCGATAATGGAAATAGAACATAATGACAGGAAAGACTTGAAGCAAGGCGATTTCGATAAAAATCACGACTTACTATTGGATGGTCCCGTAAATTAGTTTGCATTATGTATAAGTTGGTAACTTTCTTCTTTTTCATTTCAATTGCAGGCAATGATTAAACTCATGCTTAATAGAATCAAATTGTAAAATTTAACAGTTTCTTAATTAGAATCTATATGAAAAGTTATTTCATTTTATTCTTTTGCGTATTATGGTTTGCTTGTAGCCAAAAATTAGTGGGACAGCACCTATCCGATTATGTTGACCCTTTTATCGGTGCCAGTACAAACGTTGCTTTGGCAGGTGATAATGCTGGACTGGGGAAAACATTTCCCGGTGCTGCTTCTCCTTTTGGGATGGTGCAATTGAGTCCCAATACAATTACCGGCGGTGATAACGGATCCGGATATAGCTACGAACATACAAGCATCGAAGGTTTTGCATTTACTCAAATGAGTGGAATAGGTTGGTATGGTGATTTGGGTAATTTCCTAACGATGCCTACCACCGGCGAATTGAAAACGATTTCCGGAAACTTGAACAACCCGGATGAAGGATACCGTTCACGCTATGATAAAGCGACTGAAATAGCAAAAGCAGGATATTATTCCGTATTTTTAACGGACTATAACATCCGAACGGAGGCTACCGTAACTCCTCATGCAGGGATGCTTCGTTTTACCTACCCGGAAAACAAACAGTCTCGGATACAGATTGATCTGGCGCGTAGGGTAGGAGGCTCATCGGCATGGCAAACGGTCAAAGTGGTAGATGATTGTACCATTTCAGGCAGGATGGAATGTACACCGGAAGAAGGCGGCTGGGGCAATGGTGCAGGAAATGCCCGGTATTCCGTGTATTATTATGCGCAATTTTCCAAACCTTTGAAAAATTATGGTGTATGGAGCGCCGCCATTCCTGACGGACAGGGGCGCAAAATGGGAGATATAGCAAAAGCGGACTACAAAACATGGGTTGCGAATGCTGAAATAATCCGTGGCATAAAGGAATACAAAGGCAAGCATCTTGGTTTTTTTACCGAATTTGAAACGAAAAACGAGGAACAGGTTTTGATGAAGGTAGGCATTTCGTTTGTCAGCGAGGAAGGTGCTGAAAAGAACCTGAAAGCCGAAATTACTCATTGGAATTTTGACAAGACACATAAACAGGTGCGTACAAGCTGGGATAAAGCCTTGAGTAAAATGACGGTATCGGGAGGTACGGATAATCAAAAAACAATCTTCTATACCGCTTTGTATCATACGATGATAGACCCGCGCATGTTTTCCGATGTGGATGGAAAATATCCGGGTGGCGACAATCAGATTCATACCACTACTTCGTTCAACAAACGGACTATTTTTAGCGGCTGGGATGTATTTAGAAGTCAAATGCCTTTGCAATCGATTATTAATCCGGTATTGATCAATGATATGATCAATTCATTGGTCACCTTGGCCGAAGAGAGCGGCAAAGGATATCTGGAACGCTGGGAGTTTTTGAATGCCTACAGTGGTTGCATGGTGGGAAACCCTGCCATTTCCGTTTTGACAGATGCTTATGCAAAAGGTATCCGTGGTTATGATATAGAGAAAGCCTATCAGTATGCGGTGAATACAACCGAACGTTTTGGCAACGGAACATTGGGCTATACGGCAGGAGGTTCGATGATATCGAGAACCTTGGAACATGCTTATACAGAATGGTGTATGTCTGAATTGGCTCGCTTGTTAGGAAAAGAGAAAGATTGTGCCGAGTATCTGAAACGCTCCAAATCCTACCGGAATATATGGGATATGGAGACTCATTGGTTTCGACCACGGAAAGCTGACGGTAGTTTTGAAGCATTACCCCCAAAAGGTCGTCTTCATCAGAGCTATGGATGCGTTGAATCCAATCCCTATCAACAGGGTTGGTTCGTGCCTCACGACATCAATGGGCTGGTGGAATTGATAGGGAGTAGAGAAAAGGCGGTCGCCGAATTAGATACGCTATTTGAAAATACGCCTTCGAATATGTTGTGGAACGATTATTATAATCACGCCAACGAGCCTGTGCATCATATCCCGTTTATGTACAACCGGCTGAATGAACCGTGGAAAACCCAACAATGGGTACGGTTTATTTGCGAACATGCCTATAAAACAGGTGTGCAAGGTTTGGTAGGGAATGAAGATGTCGGACAAATGTCGGCTTGGTATGTGTTAGCTGCGGCAGGTATTCATCCGGTTTGTCCAGGAGAAACCTGTTTTGAAGTAACAACTCCTCTGTTTAACCGGATTGAGTTTCATTTGGATAATGGAAAGAAATTCACGATTCAAGCCATCACCGATAATTCACTTGAAAATATGTATATCCAATCCGCAAAGTTGAATGGAAAAACATATAACAAATGTTATATTGATTATGCGGATATTATGAAAGGCGACAAATTGGAATTGGTGTTGGCTGATCAGCCGAATACAAATTGGGGAATTGAGCGTTGATAATTAATACTTTAAAGTTAAAGGATTCTCACTAATAATCCCTTACGCAAAATTAGTTTTTAGGCTAAAATTCAGTACCTTTGTACTACGTTTCTCTTCTTTTTTACGATAAGAGATTCAAACCGGAAGGATGCTATCCTAATAAGTGTTCCATTAGATTCCGAATAAAGTCCGATTCAGCTCCGAACAAACTCCGATCTTTCTCCGATATAAGTCCGATTCAGCTCGTTCCTACCTCGACACGACCTCGTACTCAGCTCGAGGTTAGCTCGTATTTATCTCGATATTACATGGGAAACACCTTGGATATATCTCCTACCGATCTCGGAACTACCTGCTATCTTTCTGCAATTATTCTCCTTCATCCGCCCAAAATATTCATCTTATCCTTTGCCTATCCCAAAGGAAATGTGTATCGTTATTAACGAATACATCACTACTAAACCTATTGTAATGTTGATAAATGGATATACAACACTTTACTATCTTACAGAGAATTAGGCAAATCCTTATTCAGGACAAGATACAGACTTATTATACGTATTTACAAGACACCTTTTGAGTATTTTTTTCTTTGTATAACTCTCCACTTTTTCTATCGAAATATCTCTTCCCATCTATTAAAGCGTGCAAGCCCTTCTTCTCCAAATTTCGCAACACTCTTTTGTATCTTCTCCATACTCTTTTCTTCACCCAAATGCGTTTTAGAAAAGAATTTATCGGCAAAACAGATCATTTGTTCTTCAATACTTACCGGAAGCATCTCCCTATGCGGAACAGGTAATTGCTGTCTGATAATGTCATTCAACGACAATCCGGCTCCCGTATGTCGCTCACATACTAAAGCATGGCGGGGATATCCTTCTTTATATACCAACTCCGCCCCCAGATAGCCGTGACAGATGTATGGCATTTTTCCGAAACAATGAATATCGGGAGCATCAGTCAAAAAGATACCGATGTCATGAAGTAGGGCAGCTTCGGAAAGAAAAGTTTCGTCTGCATTCAACTCGGGATGGTTACCGGCTATCTGCAAAACTTTTTTTTCGACAGAGCATGCGTGTGAAAGGAAAATATTCCTTAATTCATTGTCTTCCGGATAATATTTGTTAATCAAGTCAAAAGCAAGCATAAAATACTACGTATATTGAGAATCAGAATTACCCATTTTAGAGATGTAACTAATACAATGCTATTTATGAACGTATTACATAAATAACTTACCGGTATATCGAATAATAACACAGAGAATTTACCCACAATCGCTTCACAAATATACTTCTGTTTATCACAAGCCCAAAAGGATATTTCGATTCTTTGTTAGGGAATATTTCAGACTTTATTCTTTTTATAAAGAATCGTTTCTTTCAGGATAAAACTGTGGTAGCAAAATCAATAACTTCTTCTCTGAAAGATTGCAGCGGAAAGCCCGACCTGTGAAGGGCATGCCCAAATTGAGTTGAAAGTTTAGAGTGTCTAAATGCAATACGGATAATATTGAGTATATTTGTAAAAATAAATGTGCTACGGGCTTATTTTAATCACGCTATTTTATTCCTTATTTTATGAAATATGTTGTACTTATTTTATTGGCAAGCTTGTTTCCGGTATCTTTTTATGCCCAACAAGACGGGATTATATCTCTCGATTCCATTGTAAGTAACTTCGACAAGCAGATATATGCTTATCCAATGGAGAAAATCCATGTTCAAACCGATAAATCTCATTATTTGGGAGGCGAAGATGTTTGGTTTCGTATTTTTTTAGTAGAGGCTTTATCGCATCGTCCCAACACGACTAGCCGATACGTTTACGCAGAACTTATCGATCCTTTGGATGCTGTGATATGCCGTGTGAAAATCCGCCCGGTTGAAGGAGCTTATTATGGCTATATTTCTTTACCGGAAGACCTCGCCGAGGGGGTTTATCAACTCCGTTTCTATACGCGGTTTATGGAAGGACAAGGAGACGATTATTTCTTTAAGAGAAAAATCATAGTGGGCGATCCGCTTTCCGCTTTGTACCAAACGAAAGCTACTTTTACTTATGATGAAAAGAAGCGTATAAAAGTCGAATTGCAGTTTATAGACACGGAAAACCAAACACCTATTATACCCGAAAAAATACAAATCCTTGATGAAAAACAAAGAATAAAGACGCTTGATCCTAATGAAGATGGCATGATTCGTCTGACATTGGAACCATCCAAAAAGCAAAAGATGTCTGTTTTATATGTGAAATACGATTACAGGGGAAAGTTTCATAAGGAATACATTCCCATCGAAATAGAAAATGATGATTTCGATGTTTCGTTTTTTCCCGAAGGTGGTCAATTACCTTCCGGTGTCCGTAGCAAAATTGCTTTCAAAGCTATAAATTCATCCGGTTTGGGTGAAAACATCAGTGGAATCATTGTCAGTGAAAAAGGAGACACCATTGATACTTTCGTTTCGCAACATCTGGGAATGGGCAATTTTAGTTTATTTGCTATTACGGGAGAAAAACATTTCGCCCTATGCAAAAACGATAAAGGTGTAGAGCGAAAGTTCGAACTTCCGGCAGCATTAGACAGTGTCGTCGCTTTAAAAGTAAACAGCATGAGCGACCGGATAAATATTTCAGTCGCACAATCAGCCGGTTTCAATCTTCCCGAACAACTGTATCTTATCATTCACTGCCGTGGATTTGTATTAAACGTATCTCGCTGGGATAATACAAAAGAATTTATTTCCATCAACAAAACAAATTTTCCATCAAGCGTTTTCCAGATTCTACTCACTGATTCAAAACTCAATCCCCTGAGTGAACGATTGATCTTTGCAATCAACGAAAACGATTTGGCACAACTTTCATTTATCACTGATAAAACGGATTATGAGAAAAGAAAACCCGTTTCCGCCCAAATCAATATCAATAATAGAGAACAGCAAGTGCTGACCGGTAATTTTTCTTTGTCTGTAACTACTGATCGGGACGTGTTACCTGACACTACCGTTAATGTTCTGTCTACTTTATTGCTGACTTCCGAACTCAAAGGTTATATCGAATCCCCGGCATATTATTTCATTGGGAGAAACAATACAAAAATGTATCATTTAGATGTACTGATGTTAACACAGGGATGGCGTAGATATGATGCCTCTTCAATCCTGAAAGGCAAAATAAAAGCTCCGGAAAGCTATTTTGAATTGGGACCTACCATATCAGGTACGGTAAAAGGTGGATTATTGATGACAAGTCCAGCCGCAAATTATCCTGTCAGCATTATTTCTATTGAACAAGGTTTGTTCGGACAAACTACTACAGACAACAAGGGTAGATTCGTATTCAATATCCCTGAATTGTGCGACAGTACTCGTTTTGTAATACAGGCAACTACCCCTAAAAATGGCTCTCGTGTAGAACTTCTTTTGGATTCTGCAACTTACCCGAAAAGCCGTTTCACTTTACCGCAGACTCAAATGGGAAACAGAAATATATTTGAGAAATATCTGGGCAAAGCAGATGATAAATTTATTCAGGAAAATGGCATGCACACAATATATCTTGATGAAGTAGTCGTAACAGCAAAGCAGAATATCATGGAAAAAGGGAAATCACCTTATTCTTCTCCTTTTAACACAATTATTACATCCGAAGAAATTGAAAAAAGACATTCACACGACCTCTTATCTTTATTGGCTACAATAGGAGGTGTGATTGTTAGCGGTGATAAAGTTTCCATCCGTAATTCCGGTGAGCCATTGATATTAGTGGATGGTTTTCAGGTAGAAATTGAATATCTGTCAATGTTTAGTATTGATGATTTGGACGAAGTTGAAATTGTAAAAGATGGTGCTCAGGCAGTTATTTTAGGACCTCGCGCAGCAAACGGAGCTATTATGCTTACGACTAAACGAGGTTTTGATCAGGCACTTCGAAAAACGGAAAAATTCAATATCAAGCCAATAATGCCTTTGGGCTATCAAAGTCCGAAAGAATTTTATTCGCCTGTATATACAACAGAGGAAGAGCTGTCAAATAAGGTTCCTGACCTGCGTACTACGATTTATTGGAATCCTAATATAAAAATTGTTGATGGTAAAGCAATGGCAAACTTTTATACAGCCGATGATTCTACCACGTATTCAGTAATCATTGAAGGTGTCACCGACGATGGAAAACTGATATATGCGAAAGAAACTATTGCAAGAACAAAATAGCGTTGGTGCAAAATAAGCATTGATAAAAGAGGATGAATATGAAGAAAACATTATTACTTTTTATTTCTCTGCTGTGTATAGCGGATTTATATTTGTATGGACAGGAAGCTTATAAGGATAATGCAGATTATCCCATTCAGCAAGTAAGCCTGAGTCAAGTGAATTTGACGGATGCCTTTTGGTTACCCAAAATTCAAACCATTCAAAAAAAGACCATTCAATATGCATTTGATAAATGTGATACGGAAGGTCGTTTCGAAAATTTCATCACAGCCGGAAAGGCAATTAAAGGAGAAAAAGGAACAACCCGCGGTAAAATGCCTTTTGACGATACCGATGTTTACAAAACAATCGAAGGAGCGGCTTATTCATTGATTAGTGCTCCGGACCCGGCTCTCGACCATTATTTGGATTCTATTATATCAATCATCCGTTTGGGACAGGAACCGGACGGTTATCTGACCACATGGCGGACGATTGATCCGATGCATCCTTCTGCCGGATGGGTCAAACCGGGCAATCGCTGGACAGATCTCGGCGCAAGCCATGAATTATATAACAGCGGACATTTATTTGAAGCAGCCTCAGCACATTATCATGCAACAGGCAAAAGAGATTTTCTGAATATAGCGCTCAAAAACGCCGATTTGTTGGTTAAGGTTTTCGGCGACAGCGCAAATTATGAAGTTCCCGGACACCAAATTGTCGAAACCGGCTTAATCAAATTATATCAAATCACTCATAAAAAAGATTATCTCAAATTAGCAAAAAAGTTCCTTGATTTAAGAGGAGATACTGCCCACAGGAAGACACGGGGAGCTTACAGTCAGGATCATTTGCCTGTAAGCCAACAGGATGAAGTGGTTGGACATGCTGTAAGAGCAGTATATATGTATGCCGGAATGACCGATATTGCCGCAATTTATCGCGATTCGGCTTATTTGAATGCTGTCGATAAGTTATGGGACAATATGGTGAATAAAAAAATGTATGTAACCGGCGGACTTGGTGCCCGTCACGACGGAGAATCGTTCGGCGACAACTACGAATTACCCAATCTGACCGCATATAGCGAAACATGCGCCGCCATTGGAAGCGTATATTGGAACGAACGACTATTTCGTCTTACCGACAAATCAAAATACTATGACATCATTGAGCGAACATTATATAATGCGCTTATCTCAGGAATTTCATTGGAAGGTACGGAATTCTTTTATCCGAATCCTTTAGAATCCGATGGAAAATATGCGTTCAATATGGGTGCACGCACCCGTCAACCATGGTTCGATTGTTCTTGTTGCCCTACCAATCTGATTCGATTTATTCCCTATATCCCTAATTTGATTTATGCAACACAAGACAATAGTATTTATATCAATCTTTTCATGTCGAATAAAGCATCAATTCCTCTTCAAGGAAATAATATAGAAATAAGTCAGGAAACAGCTTATCCTTGGAATGGAAATATTACTATTAACGTAAACTCCGGTAAAAATCAAACGTTTAGCTTGAAGTTGCGTATTCCCGGATGGGCTTTGAATCAAGTAACTCCGGGTTCGCTATATACTTATAAAGATGAATCTCCCGAATCTTACCGGGTATTACTGAATGGAGAAATTGTTGAAACTCAACTGAGAAACGGTTATTTCGAAATAACGCGTGAATGGAAGAATAACGACCGGATTGAATTGTCTCTGCCGATGAAAGTTCGCCAAGTGGCAGCCAATGGAAAAATAGCTGATGATGTCGGCTTATTCTCGGTCGAATACGGACCCTTGGTTTACTGTTTGGAAGAGATTGCCAACAACAATCGTTTTGATTTCGTTCCGGTTACTCCACAAACAACATATTCGATAGAAATGAAGCCTTATTTATTGGACGGCATTAACATTATTCAGGAAACAACAGCAGAACGGCAAACTACGCTTATCCCTTATTATGCATGGTCAAATAAGAGCATTTGCAGGATGAAAGTTTGGAGATAAGTGAATACATATAATTGAGTATTGCGTAAAGTTTCTATTATCAACTACTCAAAGGAAGTAAATATATTTGCGCAGTATTACAAAATTAATTGTTTAGACATGAACCTGCAAGACTTATTGAATATCCGGTTATTCGGACTTCCTATTGAGAAACCGATACTCATTCTTATCAAAGCGATACTGATCTATGTTATTACCCAAACCGGCATATCGGCAGTAAAATTTGTGTTTCGCCGTGCAAACAGGAATAAAAGCCGTGCTTTTCTTGACCATACGGTGGCAAGTTTTATCCAACGTTTCATTATTTATACCTTATATACGTTGGGAGGGGCTGTTTTTCTTTCTACTATTCCGGGAATAGAAAAGATTGGAAACTCTATCTTAGCCGGTGCGGGGATTTTAGCAATGGCTGTGGGATTTGCATCAAAAGAAGCCCTCTCAAATATTATCAGCGGATTGTTTATCGTCTTTGGCAAACCCTTTCGTATCGGCGATAAAATAAAGATAGACAATACAACAACAGGGGTAGTATCCATGATAACTCTGCGCCATACCATTATCAGGGATAAGGAAAACCATGCAATCATTATTCCAAACAGCACCATGAATACATGTACCATCGTCAACTCTACCATTGGCGACCTAAGTATATGCAGTCTCATAGAAGTGGGTGTATCTTATCACACCCATTTGGACAAAGCCATTGAAACAATGCGCGAAGAAATAATGAAACATCCGCTGCTTGTTGATCACCGTACTGCAAGAGAGAAAAAGGACAATATACCTCAAGTGATTATACGGGTTGTCGAACTTGGCAATTTTGCAATTACTCTCAGGGCTTGGACTTGGGCAAGTAATGCCGACAATGCTTTTATCCTGAAATGCGACATACTCAAATCCGTTAAAGAACGTTTTGATGAGGAAGGTATCGAAATACCTTATCCCTGCAACAATGTTATTCTTACAAAAAGCATTGAAAAGTGATTGCTGCAAAACCCCGGATATTTTACGGAGACAACGGTTATTCCGGAAAACAACTTGTTGATTTTTTAAATCTATACCATAGCATTATTCCTGCACTTGTCAGTCCGAAGGGGAAAGCCATCCAAACGCCCAATACTCCCCAATTGAGAATAAACCCAAAGAAATATCCGGCAGGAAGTGAAACGATAAAGTAAGCAATAAAGGCAATCAGCATCATCGGCTTTACGTCTGATATGCCGCGCAGGGCATTTGCAAAAGTTACCTGAAGTCCATCACCAAACTGATATAATAGCGTGGGAAATACTAATGTAACTACCGTAAGGGCAACTTCCGTATTGTCCGTGAACCATCCGCCCAACCGGTATCTGAATAAATAAAGAAGAATCGAAAAGGTCAAAGCTGTTATCATCATGAGGTGAAACCCCGCGTATGCCGAACGGCGAATATTTATCCAGTCATTTTGTGCTTTAAAGTTGCTCACTCTTATTGCGATAGCAGCTCCCACCCCGTAATACGTCATGAAAATAACGGTAGAAACGGTACACATCACTTGGTGAGAAGCAAGTGCAATGGCTCCCAACCAGCCAATCATTACGGTGCTTAAACTGAAAGCAGATGCTTCCATTCCCATTTGCAGACCGATGGGCAAACCCAACATATTCAATCTGCGAAATATCTTCCATGACAGCCCGAAACGGGAAAAACCAACCTTATATCTTACCAAACGATGGCTATTCGTACATACCCATACAGAGGCTGCTACCATAATCATGCGGGCAAACAACGTACTGATGCCGGATCCCAAAAGTCCGAGTTCGGGAAACCCGTACTTGCCGTTTATAAGTACATAGTTTCCGGCAATATTCAGCAGATTGCCTCCCAAAAGTATCCACATGGAAGTTCGGGTATCTGTTATTCCGTCAAAGAATTGTTTGAAGGCATTGAATATCATCACGAATATCAAAGAGACGAGCGATAAGAGGTAGAAAGGTTTTATTATAGGGATTAACTCCGCCGGTTGTCCCAAATTCTCCAAATTCAAATAGACGATGTACATGACTAATATCATCAGTAAACCCATCAAGGCATTTGCCAACAAGCCGCACTTCAGAACCTGACCGGCCAAGAATGGTTTGTTGTTTCCATAAAAGCCTCCGACAACGGGCGTTAATCCATACGAAAACCCTATGCCGAAGATGATAATCAAATTGAATATATTGTTCACGAAAGATGCCGCACCCAACTCTTCGGTACTATGCCAACCCACCATCAATGTATCGGTAAAGCCAAGGATAACAATCCCCAATTGTCCGATAACGATAGGGACACCTAAAAAAAGCAATGCTTTGTAATGCCTCTTGTAATTCTCGTAAAAGGTTTTCATCTTTTAAGAGTGAGACATACTTTTGTAGTAGAGTACGCAAGTGTTTTCGCGGCGAAAAGCGTTTTGAGCGGTAAGTTGCAGCTGTTCGGAGGTAACGGCACGATAATTTTCCACTTCCTTTTCCATATCTTCCGCACAGCTTATCAGTTCAAACCATGCCAAGTTTGTAGCTACATTCAGATAGCTTATATTATCGAAAGTTTGTGCGGATTCAAATTTATTTTTCACTTTCTCCAACTCCCGTTCACTCACGAAACCGGATTGCAGTTCTTCCAATTCTTCACGTAAAGCGGTCTCTGCTTGCTCCAACGATATTTCCGCAGCAGGTCTTCCGTTTATACGAAGTAAACCGTCATCAAGACTACTGTCAATATGAGCATCTATTTGAGTAAATACTTTTTTCTCTTGTACCAGACGTTGTTTTAGTCTGCCGGACTGACCATTGGCAAGAACATCCGAAAGGACATCGAAAGCATAATAATCAGGATGAAGTCGATGGCACATTCTAAACGCCATGTAAAGCGAATCAAGCGGAACATTCCGCTCTACAGTCAGCCGCCGTTCTTCTGTTTGTTGAGGTTCTTGCGGTATATTTCTTTTTTGTATCTCCCTACGGGGAATAGTTCCAAACCATTTTTCCGTCAATCTTACGGTCTCTTCAAAAGAAATATTTCCTGTTACAGCCAATATGGCATTGTTTGGAGCATAAAAACGAAAGAAGAAACTCTCCACCTCCTCCAATGTAGCGCCGGCAATGTGTGCAAGTTCTTTCCCTATGGTGGTCCATTGATAAGGGTGAATCTTATATGCCAGCGGACGAATCAAATGCTCCACGTCACCGTAGGGTTGATTCAAGCAACGCTGTTTAAACTCTTCCATCACTACTTTCCGTTGTACTTCCAGTTTTTGAGGATTAAAGTCAAGACCAAGCATTCGGTCGGACTCCAACCAAAAACCTACTTCTACGTTTTGAGCAGGAATGGTCAGATAGTAGTTTGTAATGTCGTTATTTGTCCAGGCATTATTTTCACCCCCGGCTAATTGAAGTGACGAATCGTAGTCGGGAATATTTACAGAGCCTCCAAACATCAAATGTTCAAAAAGATGAGCAAATCCCGTATGTTCCGGATGTTCATCTCTCGCCCCTACATTATATAGTATATTAAGGGCTACCATTTTGGTGCCGCTGTCTTGCAAATGTACAAGTCTTAATCCGTTGGAAAGAGTATATTTGCGTATATTCATTCTTTTTACAACACAACGACTTTTTTAATTACCACATTTTCCATGGGTCGGTCGGCATTACCGGTCGGTACTCGTTGAATTTTATCTACAACGTCCAATCCTTTCGTTACTTCGCCAAACACGGTGTATCCGTTGTCAAGGTGCGGTACTCCTCCTATAGTGGTATATGCTTTTACCTGTTCGGGGGTAAATTGTATGCCAAGCATTTGTTCCATATAAGATAATTCCTTTTCGTCAATCACCCTGCCGGTTACAATATAAAATTGACAACCGGACGATTCTTTCTTCGGGTTTATGTTGTCCCCTTGACGGGCAGCAGCCAATGCCCCTTTCTTATGAAAATATTGAGGGAAGACAATCTCGGCGGGAAGTTTGTAATCCACATCACCGGAACCCAACGGCTGATTTTTGGAAGCACCTTTAGATTTCGGGTCGCCGGCTTGTATCATAAAGTCTTTGATAACGCGGTGGAATAGTGTGCTGTTGTATGTTCCGTTCTTTGCCAATTTAATAAAATTATCCCTGTGTTGGGGAGTTTCATCATACAATCTTACGATAATATCTCCCAAATTTGTTTCGATTCTTAGCATGTTTCCTTTCTTTTGTTCCGATTGGCAAGATAATATACTGCTACTTATCAGAATGATTGATACTAATATGGATATAATTTTTGTCATTCGTGCTATGTGCTTTAATTCCCCTGCAAATATACATAAAAAGTTTCGATTTATAAGCGTGTCCAACAAAAGAATATCTCTTTATCCATAGACAAGACCGCAGCTTCTGCATATTTGCCAAGCTTGCAGCTTACATGATTGAAAAATCATTATATAACCCTGCCTCCTGCACGCATGCTTGGGGGTTATATCCGTATTATGTCCGATCGTTATCCGATTCATGTCCGATCCATGTCCGCTTCCCAAGCGGACATATATACCCGAAAAAGCCCTTCGAATACGCTTCGGATGGGTTGCAGACCGCTAAGAGACCGATAGGAAAATATCAAGAAATCCCTTGCCGGACAGCAAATTGAACCACCTTTAATTAAATTTCAATAGCCTCTAATATCTTTTCATAAATTACAACGAGATTATTGATACTATTTGTATCTTTGCCAAACATATACGTATAACTAAATTTTATGCTATGGGGTGTCAATTATTCATAATATCCCAACTTTATATGAAGAACAAAATCAATCAATTCATTTCGGATTTACCTGCCAGTTCTAACCGATGAAACGATTGATTCATGAAATAATTTACGGAGTGATCTATGCAACGGTTTATATCGTTAGCTTGTTGCCAATGACTGTTTTATATACGATTTCCGACCTTATCTATTTGTTTGTATACTATATATTCGCATACAGGAAAGAGGTTGTCATTCAAAACCTTTCCCGTTCTTTCCCTCAAAAGAAATATGACGAGATTCATTCTATCAGTAAAAGATTCTATAAACAGTTTATAGACAATTTTGCAGAGATATTAAAAATGGTATCCATTTCTTCCCCAAATCTTAAAAAACGAATCTTATTCGTCGGTTTAAGAACCATTAATGAACTATTAGCCAGAGAAAAAAATGTGATTGCCTGTTTGGGGCATTGTGGAAATTGGGAAATGCTAAACATATTGCCGGACGTATTACAGACAGATGTTTATGCTGTCTATAAACCCTTAAGCAATAAAATAATCAATCGCTTAATGATGAAATTGCGTTCTCGTTTCGGAATAAAACCAATTGCATCTCGTTTGATAACTAAACATATATTAAATAATAAAAATCATCCGGCATTATATCTTTTTATCGCAGATCAATGTCCGGAACAGATAAATAACAGATATTTATTTCTTAATCAGGATACAGGGGTATTTAACGGAGTGGAGAAACTTGCCTGCACTTCAGAATCGGCTGTGGTGTACCTGCATCTCACACAGATATCAAGAGGATATTATCAAGTTGTCTGCATGCCTATATGTTTGGAACCTGCCGTTTGCGGAGAGAAAATCACAGAAAAGTATCTGAAACTTTTGGGGAAAAATATTGAAGAAGAACCTTTCATTTGGCTGTGGAGCCATAAACGTTGGAAACGATAAAACAATTAATAAAACACAAAATATTTTTGCTACATAGAAAGAAAAACTCTACCTTTGCACGCCTATCATGACGATTAGGGAGATAATATGTTTATTCATAGCAAGTTGATTTTCCTTTGCCCGAGAAAGATTGACGAGCGGTGAAGATTTTTAGTAGTAACAATAAAACAATTTAAAAGAGTGGATACTTTAAGTTACAAGACTATTTCCGCAAACAAAGCGACTGTGACCAAAGAATGGGTTGTGGTTGATGCTGCCGATCAAGTGCTCGGACGCTTCGGGGCTAAAGTTGCGAAACTGTTGAGAGGAAAGTATAAACCGGACTTTACCCCTCATGTGGACTGTGGTGATAACGTTATTATCATCAACGCAGACAAAGTAAGAATGACCGGCAACAAGTGGAATGACAGAGTGTATTTGTCTTATACGGGATATCCGGGAGGACAGAAAGCAATGACTCCTGCTCGTCTTCAAGCCAAACCTAATGGCGACGAAAGATTGCTGAAGAAAGTAGTTAAGGGTATGCTTCCTAAAAACAAACTGGGGGCTAAACTGCTGGGCAATATGTATGTATATGCCGGCAATGAACACAAACATGCTGCTCAAACCCCAAAGTCAATAGATATAAACCTGCTTAAATAAACTATATGGAAGTAATAAACGCATTAGGGAGACGTAAACGTGCAATTGCGCGTATATACGTTAGCGAGGGAACAGGGAAGATTACAATTAACAAAAGAGATATTTCCCAATATTTTCCGTCATCTATTCTTCAGTATGTTGTGAAACAACCATTGGATAAACTTTCTGTTGCCGAAAAATACGACATCAAAGTGAATACATGCGGAGGTGGTTTTACCGGCCAATCACAAGCAGTACGTTTGGCTATTGCACGTGCATTGGTAAAGATTAATCCGGAAGATAAACCTGCTCTTCGCGCAGAAGGTTTTATGACACGTGACCCGCGTGCCGTTGAACGTAAGAAAGCAGGACGTCCGAAAGCCCGTAAGAGATTCCAATTCAGCAAACGTTGATTGGGTATAAGTTTTGGGTTTGTTAGTATGCAAGTCTTTAAGTTTCCGAATAATCTTAAAACTTAATATCTCAAAAATCTAAAAACTCAAATCTGTTTAGTATCTAAATTGCCAGGACTCTTAAAATGGCTACCTGACAATTGGTTTAAAACAAAAAAGAAAGTAAACAAATTAAAGAAAAAACAATGTCAAGAACAAACTTTGATGCATTATTGGAAGCCGGTTGCCACTTCGGACATCTTAAAAGAAAGTGGAATCCCGCAATGGCTCCTTATATTTTTATGGAACGTAATGGTATTCATATCATTGACCTTCATAAAACAAGCGCAAAATTAGACGAAGCTGCCGATGCTTTGAAACAAATTGCAAAATCGGGTAAGAAAATTCTTTTTGTTGCTACTAAAAAACAAGCAAAACAAATTATAGCAGATAAAGCTACTTCCATAAATATGCCTTATGTTGTTGAACGTTGGCCGGGTGGTATGTTAACCAATTTTCCCACTATTCGTAAAGCGGTTAAAAAGATGACTACTATCGACAAATTAACCAGTGACGGCACTTACTCCAACCTTTCCAAAAGAGAAATTCTCCAAATATCCCGTCAACGGGCGAAATTAGAAAAGAATTTAGGATCTATTGCAGATTTGAATCGTTTGCCCTCTGCTCTTTTTGTTGTTGATATAATGAAAGAATATATCGCCGTTCGTGAAGCCAACCGTTTGGGTATCCCTGTATTTGGTATTGTTGATACAAATTCAGACCCTGCAAATGTTGATTTTGTTATTCCGGCTAACGACGATGCCACAAAGTCTATTGAAATTATCCTTGAAATATGTTGTTCTGCCGTAGCAGAAGGTCTTGAGGAAAGAAAGGTCGAAAAGATTGATCTGGAAGCAGCAGGTGAAGCTCCTGTTAGTAAAGGTAAGAAGAGATCGGCAAAAGCAAGACTTGACAAATCTGACGAAGAAGCTATCAACGCAGCAAAGGCTGCTGCATTCTTAAAAGAAGACGAAGAAGTATAAAAAGGACAAAGAGTAGTAATATGAAGATTTGGTAGTAAGTTTCTACCGACTACTAAATTCTAATTATCTATCTATTTAATTACTAATTACTAACTAAAAAAGATTATGGCTGTTACAATGGCAGATATTACCCACTTGCGTAAAATGACAGGTGCCGGTATGATGGATTGCAAAAATGCTTTGACCGAATCAAACAATGATTTTGATAAAGCAATAGAAATAATACGTAAAAAAGGACAGGCTGTTGCCGCGAAACGTTCCGACCGTGATGCTTCGGAAGGTTGTGTATTAGCAAAGACCGATGGAAAATATGCTGCAATAATTGCGTTGAAGTGTGAAACCGATTTCGTGGCGAAGAATGCCGACTTTATAGCCTTGACTACTGAGATTTTAGATTTGGCTATCGCTAATAAGTGCGCAGGTATTGAAGCCGTAAAGGCATTACCAATAGGAAAGGGTACTGTGACGGATGTTGTTACTGATCGTAGCGGTATTACGGGAGAAAAGATGGAATTAGACGGTTATTCTTTTGTTGAAGGAGAAACTACTGCCATTTACATCCATCCGGGTAATAAATTGGCTACTATAGTGGCTTTGAATCAACCGGGTATTGATATACAAGTTGCTCATGAAGTTGCCATGCAGATTGCGGCGATGAACCCTATTTCCATTGACCCCGCAAGTATTCCCGAAGATATACTTGCTCGTGAAAAGGAGATTGCTGCCGACAAAGCCCGTCAAGAAGGTAAACCCGAAAACATGATTGCAAGGATTGCAGAAGGGCGTATCGGCAAGTTCTATAAAGAAGCTTGTTTATTGGAACAAGAATATATAAAAGACGAAAAGTTGACAATTGCCCAATTCTTGAATAACCAAAGCAAAGGACTTACTGTTACTGCATTCAGACGTTTTACCTTGAATGCCGAATAAAAGCGAAGTTTTTAAATAACCCATAATAAAAGAAAAAGGTTACTTACGGAAATTCCTGAGTAACCTTTCTTTATTTTCAGATGATGCAAGAGTTGGAAATTAAGAAAACTCTAATCCGAATTCATCTTTTAGCATCATCAGCATTTTATTTTTCTGCGCCATTGATTGAAATTTTTCTGTCCGACTAATTGCTTTGACGTTTTCCATGGGTGCGCTCACACGTATGGTCATTTTTATTTCCTGATTTTTTAAGCAATCTCGGAGATAAGACTGCAATTCCGGAATAAGAGCGGTAAAATCTTTGGCGGCAATCTCATTATCAAATACCGCTTCAAAAGAAGTTTCGTTAAGGAGGGTTATCCGGATATTCTGCATACGCATAGCAATAGCTTTCCGTTCCAAAGGCATCTGCTTCGCATACTCTTGCCAATAATAGTTCAAATGGTTTTCATCGACCTGATGATTTTCTTTAGGAACAGATGTTGGTTGAGATTGTTCGTCGTTCGATGCCGAGGTTTTTTGGATTACTTCTTTTTGAGTATGTTTGATAGAAAATCCTATTTCCGCCCCCTTCATTGAAGGAACCTTTTTCTCTTCTGCTGCTTTTGATTGTAAGATAGAAGCCGTAGTAGTTACAGGAGTGGCAGTATCTGGAGTAGTATTATCAACGGCTAGCTGATTTGCCGCAGGTTGTGTAAATATTGGTTTTATCTCTTGCTTAGGGCTACGCCCGGAACTTGTGTCCTTTTCTTCAGAAGCGGTGATTTGTGCTATTTGTATCAGAGTCAGTTCTATCAACAACCGTTTGTTTTTAGCAATGCGATAATTTATGTCACAATCATTACTCAACTTCATAGCACGGTATAAGAAAGGCAAGGGACATTTTTGGGCTTGTGTCCGGTAACGTTCCCGAATACTTGCACCTACTTCCAATAGCTGAAGAGTAGCCGGTTCTTTACTAACCAATACATCACGAAAATGTGATGATAAGCCGGTAATAAAATGCCCACCTTCGAATCCGTTATTTAGTACGTCATTGAATAATAGTAACGCTTCATTTACATTATTTTCCAAAAAATAATCCGTCAATCGGAAATAATATTCATAATCCAACACATTGAGGTTCTCAATAACCCCTTGATAAGTAATGTTTCCTCCGGTGAAATTGACCATCTGGTCAAATATCGAAAGGGCATCTCGCATACCTCCGTCAGCTTTCAGGGCAATTATGTTCAATGCATCCGGTTCTACGGTGATGTTTTCTTTAGAAGCAACGTACATCAGATGATTCGCCATATCGTCTATCGTAATACGATTGAAATCATATATTTGACAGCGAGACAGAATTGTGGGTAATATCTTTTGTTTTTCGGTAGTGGCTAAGATGAAAATGGCATGTTTGGGCGGTTCTTCAAGCGTTTTCAGAAAAGCGTTGAATGCCGATGTGGATAACATGTGTACTTCATCAATGATATATACTTTATATTTTCCTATTTGCGGCGGGATGCGCACTTGTTCTACCAATTGACGGATGTCGTCAACGGAGTTGTTTGAAGCAGCATCCAATTCGTGAATATTATAAGAGCGTTGCTCATTAAAAGAAACACAAGATTCACAGGCATTGCAGGCTTCCCCTTCCGTTGTGAGATTCATGCAGTTAATTGTTTTGGCAAATATTCTTGCACAAGTAGTTTTGCCTACTCCTCGCGGTCCGCAGAACAAATAAGCATGTGCTAATTTTTGAGTGCTTATAGCGTTTTTGAGAGTTGTAGTTAATGCTTTTTGTCCTACTACCGACTCGAACGTAGAAGGACGATATTTACGAGCCGATACGATATAATTTTCCATAATGCAATTATCTTTACTTCGGATTTGTGCAAATGTAAATAAAAAATAATTTTACAAGGTTAAGTTTTAAGCTATAAGTTTTTATCTTTGCATGGCATGAATCATAAGAAAGAAATATGTATAAAATCATAAATAAGTTAGTTGTAATTCTCCGTTTTATACGTAAGCATAAATATATATCAACTACAGTGGTATTTGTGGCTTTTATCACTTTTATTGACGAAAATAACTTAATTCATCGGATAAAACAAAACAGGGAAATAGGTCGATTGCGTGGAAAGATAGAAAAATACAAAAAAGAATATGATGAAAGTACAAAACAATTGAACGAACTAACCGAAAATCCTGAGATAATAGAAAAGATTGCTCGTGAAAAGTATCTGATGAAAAAGCCGAATGAAGATATATATGTTTTTGAAAAAGATTGATGAATAAATTTATATCCGCTTTATATTATGTAGGGGCTTCGATGATACTGGTCGGAGCAGGAATATATATTACCGGATGGGTTCCTGCGCCTTATATCTATGTTGTCGGTGCGGGGTTTTTTGCATTGGCACAAATAAATTCTCCTTACAGAGGTACAAACGTAAACATCAAGCGACTTCGCCGACAACAAATTATTGGAGCCATAGCGTTGGTTTTGGCAGGGATATTTATGTTTGTTACACAGGGCAATGAATGGATTGCTTGCCTTACCATTGCTGCCGTACTTGAACTTTATACGGCATATCGTATTCCACAGGAAGAGAGAAAAGAAAAAAACCGGTAGAAACAAGATTACTTTCAAATGCAACTCAAGTGTTATTTCCTGTTTTTCGTTTTAAGAAAAATAGGAAATGATAAATATATATTATATATTTGTATGATATTATAGAAAAAGGAATAACGAATGGATACATCTCTTATCTTCCGATTTTTACAGGAACTTACGGCTAATAATAATCGCGAATGGTTTGATAAACACCGTGATGAGTACGAAAAAGTGAAAAAGGAGTTTGAGATATTCTTATTAAGAATAATTTCTCGTATTTCGCTTTTTGATGAGTCTATAAAAGGTGTACAAGCTAAAGATTGTACGTATCGCATCTATCGTGATACGCGTTTCTCTTCCGATAAAACTCCATACAAAACACACATAGGTGGCTATATCAATGCCAAAGGGAAAAAATCAAACTATTGCGGGTACTATATACATCTTCAGCCCGGTAATTGCTTATTGGCTGGGGGGAGTATATGTATTCCTCCAAATTTGCTAAAAGCCATTCGTCAAGGTATCTATGATGACATAGACGAATATATTTCCATTGTTGAAGATCCTGCATTTAAAAGATATTTTCCGGTAGTAGGAGAAAACTTCCTGAAGACGGCACCGAAAGGTTTTCCAAAAGACTTTAAATATATAGATTATTTGAAGTGTAAAGACTTTAGTTGTTCCTACAATGTAACAGAAGAGTTTTTTCTAATTTCCGAATCCGAAATGTTAGATAAGATAGAAAAGGTATTCCGTCAATTAAAACGTTTCGCTGATTTTGTTAATTATATTATTGACGATTTTGAAGAATAGAACACTGAAATTATTTAACTATCTTAAAAGATTTATTTATGATAATAGACACTTTGGAAAATATAGAAAAGTATGTCTCATTGAATCCGTTATTTGCAGAAGCTGTAAAGTTCATTAAAACTAATGATTTACAAGCACTGGAACCCGGTAAAATAGAATTAATAGATAAGGACCTTGTGGTAAACGTGTCGCAAACTTTTCCTAAAACAAAGGAAGAAGCAAGACTCGAAACTCACAATGAATTTATTGATATTCAAATTCCACTTTCGGGAGTGGAAATAATGGGATATACACCAGGAAAAGACTGTCAGCCAATAGATGCACCATATAATGCCGAAAAGGATATTACTTTTTTTAAAGGAACATCAGATGAATATATTTCGGTGAAACAGGGCATGTTTGCCATATTTTTTCCGCAAGATGGACATGCACCGGGTATTACGCCAACCGGGGTAAAGAAAATCATCATAAAAGTAAAGGCATAAATAATACTATAAACACAAAATCGCATGGTAAAAAAAAGGCTTAAAGTACTTGTATATGACCCGTGGTTAGACCCGTATGAGGAAGCTATAAATGGTCGCTATAGTCACGCTATGTACAAGAAGTCGGGGTTGACAGATAATGGTAAGCAAACATTGTCGGATTTCGCTTCAGGGCATCTTTACTTTGGTTTACATCGTACCAACAGTGGATGGGTATTTCGAGAATGGGCTCCTAATGCTACGCAAATCTATTTGATTGGAACATTTTCCGATTGGAAAGAAAACGAAAAGTATGCACTCAAACGTATAGATAACGGTAATTGGGAAATAAGTCTTCCTGTTGATGCCCTGCATCATGAAGACTTATACAAATTAAAGATATACTGGGTAGGAGGACAGGGAGAACGTATTCCGGCATGGGTTACACGTGTGGTTCAAGACGATACGACAAAAATATTCAGTGCACAAATTTGGTGTCCAGAGAAGCCATTCGAGTTTAAAGAAAAGACTTTTAAACCCAATACGAACCCCTTACTAATATACGAATGCCATATCGGTATGGCTCAGAAAGAGGAAAAGGTAGGAACGTATAAGGAATTTCGCGAAAACGTGTTGCCCCGTATTGTTAAAGGTGGCTATAATTGTATTCAGATAATGGCTATACAAGAACATCCTTATTACGGAAGTTTCGGTTACCATGTATCCAGCTTCTTTGCCGCTTCATCACGTTTTGGTACACCTGACGAACTGAAAGAACTTATAGATACAGCTCACTCTATGGGTGTAGCAGTAATAATGGATATTGTTCATTCTCATGCGGTAAAAAATGAAGTGGAAGGACTTGGTAATTTTGCAGGAGACCCTAATCAGTTCTTCTATTCCGGTGGAAGGCGTGAACATCCGGCATGGGATTCTCTTTGTTTTGATTACGGAAAGAATGAAGTGATACACTTCCTGCTTTCTAACTGTAAATATTGGTTGGAAGAATATAAGTTCGACGGTTTCCGTTTCGACGGAATAACCTCTATGCTTTATTATAGTCACGGATTGGGTGAAGCCGTTACAAATTATGATTTTTATTTTAATGGAAATCAAGACGATAATGCCATTTGTTACCTGACGCTTGCCAATGATTTGATTCATCAAATAAATCCGAATGCGATTACCATAGCTGAAGAAGTTTCCGGTATGCCGGGACTTGCTGCCAAATTTGAAGACGGCGGATACGGTTTTGACTATCGTATGGCAATGAATATCCCTGACTATTGGATTAAAATATTAAAAGAAAAGATTGATGAAGATTGGAAACCCTCAAGTATGTTCTGGGAAGTAACCAATCGCCGGAATGAAGAGAAAACAATTTCTTATGCAGAAAGCCATGACCAAGCATTGGTAGGCGATAAAACCATTATCTTCCATTTGATTGATGCCGATATGTATTGGTTTATGCAAAAGGGTGATGAAAATTACCGGGTAAATCGCGGTATAGCTTTACATAAGATGATTCGTCTGCTCACCGCTACTACCATCAATGGCGGATATCTCAATTTTATGGGTAATGAATTTGGACATCCCGAATGGATAGACTTTCCTCGCGATGGCAATGGTTGGTCATACAAATATGCCCGCAGACAGTGGAATTTAATGGATAATAAGAAACTTGCCTACCACTATATAGGTGACTTCGATGCTGCCATGCTGCGAGTAATGAGAAGTGTGGAGAGTTTCCAAAATTATCCGGTACAAGAAATATGGCACAACGATGGTGACCAAGTGTTGGCATATATGCGTGAAAACTTCGTCTTTATATTCAACTTCAATCCCATAACATCATTTACTGATTACGGTTTCTTAGTTCCGATAGGCACTTACGAGGTAGTACTAAATACTGATGATAAGGCTTATGGTGGATATGGCTTTGCAGACGACAGTGTAAAACACGCTACTATTCCCGATCCATTATATAAACCTCACAAGAAAGAATGGTTGAAACTTTATATACCGGCACGCACGGCTGTAATATTGAAAAGAACTAAATGAGAGAAAATGGATAGATGATTTAATGCTTTTCATATAGAAACACCCGAATGTTTGACAATAGAACATTCGGGTGTTTCTGCTTTTCTTATCTTGTTATATCTTAATTGAAACGAAGGGCAATTCGTTTTGTTTTAGTTCCATCGACCCATTTAGGTTGGGAAGAAGGTCCAATAAGATCGGTTGCATTTACTTTGTTGCGAACGGGAGGAATTACATCTAATATTGAAATGCCGCTTTTAGGTAAAGTGTACAACAAATTATCTCGTCCGTCACGGGGTTCGTATATCCCTATATAGTTATCGACAGATTCATTGAAAATGCTTATTGTCCCTTCTTGTGTATAGATATTCATCCATGAAACGTTAGAAAAATAACCTTTGAACTCCGGATAAATAAATGTTTCTCCGGGAACAGGATCGTTATAATCATTTGCCCAAACATCATACACCGTTCCATGCAAACGGTTTTGCCATACGCGATAAGGACCGTTGCCCAACCAACGCTTGCTTACTACTCTTTCTTCCGGATAATCGAACTTGATACCTATTAAATCCACTACACCGGAGAAATTATAAGTATAATCTAATATTAAAGTACCATCAAGGGTAATTACCCATTGCGCTTTGTCGAAGCAACCTAACTTATAATTAGCAGTTACAATCAGATTAGAGTCTGTTTCCTTTACATCCAAACCGGTAAAAATACCGGTATCGGTAAACTTTGTGTAAATGCGTTCCTTTTGTTTAGATTCTTTATCATCGTGATTGTAAAATTGGTCCAGAGAACGGTCAGCACGACGAGCAGCAATAAAACGAGGTCCGTTAGCAAAACTGATAATCTTTCCATTTACAGATACTTTTTTAAGTTCGCCATCTGTCTTAGAGAAAATAAAGCTTTTATTAGCGGCTTTTACTGTTAGCTCTTCTGTACTTTCGGTATAAATAGAATTACCTTTAGATAAGTTAACCATATCTGTTTTCCTTACAGGGAATGACCAACGCCAAAGTTCATGATCATATTTATCAATAGCTGTTAAAAAGAGAGCATTCGTGTTTGCATCTATCTTTGTTTTAATATCCAATGTTCCACTTTGATGAGCAGCAATATTACTACCTTGTATTTCTCCTTGTTTTAAAACTTTTATTTTATCTTGCACATCGGCAGCAGGGAATTGTACTTGTTGCCAAATAAAACGGCAAGTATTGATGTTGAGGAAATCATAGCGGTTTTCAATATTGAATAGTCCGCTAAAATCTTTATCCAAACAATGATTCGTTATTTGCACAGGATTCCATATTTCTTTAATAGTATAATAACTACCTTCCTTTTCGTGATGAGGACCAACAATACCGTCTGCTCCGTAATTACCTTGATTATCTATAAAGCCATTCATATCCACACGTTTTACTCCTTCGTCTGCCAATGCCCAAAGAAATCCACCTATACAACGCGGATGTTTGCGCATCATTTCCCAATAATCCCAGAGTCCTGCACCGTGCCCACCATCGTATAACCCGTGTAAGAACTCCGTAGGCATAAATATTTCGGGTAAACGCATATAATCCTGGCTTTCCCCGTAGGAACGGTAGTGCATAGTTTCAAATCCACTGAAGTTTCCTTGTGGATGAATAACAGGGCGTTTCTGTAAATCATATTTATGGAACTCATCGTCTAATTCGACATTCCAACCTTTTTCATTTCCATTATTCCACCAAATGATAGAAGGATGGTTTACATCACGTTCCACCATACTCTTTACAAGTTTCACACCTGTCGGCGTATCGTGCTTACCATGCCAACCACTTAATTCATCCATTACATAAAGTCCTAGACTATCGCAAACATCCAGAAAATCAGGGTCAGGCGGATAATGAGAAAGACGTACGGAGTTCATATTCATAGACTTTATCAAAAGAACATCTTCTAAATTCTTTGCTTTACTTAGTGTACGTCCCGTTTCCGGACGGAAACTGTGACGATTTACTCCACGAACGGTTATTCTGACCCCATTGATGTAAAGCCCATCATTCTTGCGTACCTCAATGGTACGGAAGCCGAAAGATTGAATTTCACTATGCAACACACTACCGTCTTTGGCAAGGAGTGTAAATTGTGCCCTATAAAGATTCGGTGTTTCTGCTGTCCAAAGTACGGGCTTACTGACATTAAGCTGTATTGTAGTCCAATCGCTGCTTGTTTTGATTGGAGTGACAGTTTCTACTGTTTTTTTCCCTTTGTCATCAAATATGACGGTTTGGATACTAAGTCCTTCACCTGCCTTGTTTAGAAAACAACGGGTATAAAAACTTCCGTTTGCTTTGGCGTCAATAACTATATTGCGAATATTAATTGCCGGCTTTATCTCCAAAAATACCGGACGGAAAATGCCACCAAAGTTCCAATAATCGGCACGACGTTCTGCTAAGTTAACCCCTGCGTTCTCACTTTCTTTACTTACTGTTACTTCAAGCAAGTTTTTCTTACCGAATTTCAGTAAGTCGGTAATATCGTAAGAGAAGCGGTAGAAACCTCCTTGATGTTTTGAACCGGCTTTGCGTCCGTTTATCTTTACTTCGGTATCGGTCATGACCCCTTCAAATATAAGATTAATTTGTTTACTTCTCCATTGTTCGGAAATTTCAAACTCATATTTGTACATGCCCTGTTCTTTGGCAATGCCTTCGGGGAAAGGCTTTCCATAAAAACTTATGCCATACTGATATGTTCCGAATCCTTGCAATTCCCAACAAGAAGGAACGCCTATTTTTGTCCATTCTCCGGAATTGCGTCCTTCCGTACAATAGAAATCCCATTCTACCATATCATCTGCACCATGACCGGATAGATAATATCTTTCCGTTTGCTGGGGTGTCTTCTGAGCATAAAGATTAATTATGATTAGCAGAAATAAAAATGTCATTAAAATCTTTTTCATGTTATTTGATATGTTGCATTTATTATAATGAGACGAACATAAGAAAGAAATGTACTATTTACACGTAGTGAAAAGATAGTTTATTCTAATTTTGCAACCGTCATTCTATCTAATTAAAACATCGTAAAATGAGAACAGAAATAAAATACACTTTAAAAATATTGTCCGTTCAATTTTTGCTCTTTCCAGTAATTCCTATTTTATTAGGAATAGCATACGAATTTGATTTTCTCCCTGTCGGTGTATATGCAGACAATACATATATGCAGTACGTTTTTGAGACTATTGGTGTTCTTATTACTATTGCTTGTATTCCGCTGGCCCTAAAACTACTTTCTATAATAAAAAAGAGGAAGAAGGAAAAGACGGTATTGTCGGTTGCGCTTAAACAATATACATATTTGTGTACGGTACGTTTACTTCTTTTAGAATTGATCGTGGTGTTCAACATTATTGTATCTTATATTACCATGAATAGTTTTAGCGGATTTTGTGTGTTGATGGCATTGATTGCTTTTGTCTTTTGCATACCTACCAAAAAACATTTGTATGCTGAATTGAAATCAAAATAATATTCGGGCTTTCAAATGAAACAAACATTCTTATCCGACAATCATATCCGGCTACGCGCACCGGAACCCGAAGACCTTGATGCTATCTATGAAATAGAAAATGATTCTTCTTTATGGAAATTCGGCATCGTAACCCCACCTTATTCTCGTTTTGCCTTTAAACAATATATTGAAAACATCCAACACGATTTGTTCGCAGACAAGCAACTCCGCCTAATGATTGTAGAAAAGGATGATAATAAAATAGTGGGAATTATTGATTTATATGATTTCATTCCTCTTCATTCTCATGCTGCTGTTGGTATTGTGATACATCCTTCTTTTCGGCAAAGGGGGTATGCTACAGGAGCATTGGCACTACTTTGCGGATATGCTTCCAACTTTTTACATTTGAAACAGTTGTATGTTCATATTGCTATTGACAATTCGGCTTGTCGGCGTTTATTTTCTTCTCGCGGATTTGTAGAATGTGGGCAGCTAAAAAAATGGCTGCACACGGAAGATGGATATAAGGATGTTGTTATAATGCAACGGATCTTATAATTATTTCTTCACATATTCCAATTCAATCTCACCATTTTTTCCAAGATTGCGGCTATATTGCTTGTCTGTTGGATTATTCCAATGTTCAAATACACCAAGGCTTGATAAAAGTTTCCCGTCACCCTCCGGGTCATACTTCGTCCCGGAAGGAGCATTATCTGCCAATGCCGCTTTAATCAGATACGAATCGGAATAATTAACATCCGCCATATCCGGAAATTGTGAAACGAGAAAATCAAGACCTACAGCGTCAATAGCAACACCATCTTGAGAGGCAAAAAGAGAACAAGGCCATTCATTATTAAAAGGAGGCAAACTCCAACGACCAACCGGTTCTCCACCAACATTCCTTGAGCCGTACAATCCATCAATAAACCATAATATTGTCTTTTCACCGAGATATTCATGTCCCATGAAATCGACAAAAGTCATATATTTAGGTTTTCCTTGCCGATCTTGATCAAAGTTATTATGATGATTTTTATGCCAATCCGCATCAATGTTTGTTGTTCCGTACCAATTCTTTCCGCAAAGCGTAACCTCTTGCCCTACATGTCCTTTAAGTAATGCCATATTAATTACATAATCTGCTTCGGCAAAAGCAGTAGAAAGACCACGAGCTAATTTACCTTTATCTTTTGAAAAGTGCAAGGCATCAGCCACATATTCTGCTTTCAGACGCCCGTTACCTCCCGTATTATCTACATAATTTACTTGTGGAAAGCGACTGCTGCATTTATTATATAATAAACGCATTAAATACCTGCTGTTAAATTAGTCAATTCATTATTTGGTACATTAAATATAGACCAATACAAACTCAAATCATATCGTAGCACTTCCAATGATTTGAAGAATCGGTTATGTGTAACGTTTCTCCTCGTCTTTTTCCAAAGCATTTCGATGGCATTCAAATCGGGTGAATAGGGCGGAAGAAAAAACAATTCCAAGATGTTTGATACGCATTCTATCCATGGTTGTAAGATTTTTGCGTGGTGGTATTTTGCATTGTCCAACACCAACAATATTTTTTTCTGCTTTCCATTCTCTTTATTTCCTACGGATGCTTCCTTTACTAATTTCTCCAAAAATAATCGGAACGTTTCTGCATTAAATTTCTCATTTTGCAAAGTAATTAATTGCCCGTTTTTACCCATTGCTCCAAATATACTGACCTTAAATCTCTCAACCGGCGACTTGATTTCTGGATGAGAACCTGCCAAAAACCAAGCCCTAATAATACGTAGGGTCAGCTTAAAATGGCATTCATCTTCATAATAAACCTCATAATCACCTGTGGCGATTTTCTCTTGAAGTTTTTTTTGAAAGCATCTTCTTTTCCTCATCTGCCCGGCAAACCACCGGACGTGCCCGCTTTAAGCTGAATCCAAGGGTGTGAAACAAATTCTGACAAGCCCGAACTTTAAGATCAATCCCATAATGCTCCTTTATGTATGCCGATAAACTCTTTCCATCCCATATATTGCAGTTCATGCCGCTCTTTTCGGGACTTTGCTGCAAGACTTCTTTCAACTCTCCACGCTGTAATAAACTCAAACGAGGAGGTCTGCCCTGACGTTGTTGCTCCCGAAGAGAATTGATGTCACCCGTTTCTATCACTTTTTTTATCCAGTTACTTATTGTGCGGGGCGAATTGCCAAATAAGCTACCTATGCTCTTACAACTCTCTGTCTCTTTGCACACAAATAGTAATATCCCATGAAGCCGATGGATGAATTTTGCTTCTTCGTTCTTTTCAAAATATGACTGAATACTGGATACGACAAAGTCTTTGTTGCTTATGGATAATCGTTTCATCGCTTTTTCAACAAAGATAAAACCTGTATGTGTTATACGCAAACACTTAATGCGTTTATTATAGTAAGCTATACGGTTGTTCGATGTACAGCTTCAACATAAAGCTACTTTTTGCCGGTTATTATCTATCTCTAATTGGACACTAACTCCCATTGCTTTAAAAATCTTTATAATGGTGGCAATGGTTAGATTTTTCCCATTCTCTATTTTTGATATTTGGGCTTTTTGAACACCAACTAGTTTTCCTAAATCTTCTTGTGTCAGATTTTTCTCTAATCTGGTGCGTTTAATAACATCACCTATCAAGAACATATTTAAATCACTTTCATAGTTGTCACGTTGAGGCGTTCCTACTTTTCCAATAAAAATATCCTTAGCCTCGTCTTGTGTATAAAACTTCTTTTTATCCATCATATTGATGTATTATTTTAGTTTAAAGTATTCTTTCATTATTTCTTTTGTCCGCTCTATTTCATTAACAGGCGTTTTGTCTGTCTTCTTAATAAATCCGTGTGTAGCAATGACCAATGTATCCATATCTTGTGTTTTGTCCCAAAAAGCCAATAGACGGTATTGTTTGCCATTATACAATGTCCTAAATTCCCAAATATCACTTCCCGTTAGCTTTTTAAATAACTTAGGGTCTAAGGTATAACGTGCTTTGTCTATATTATAGATTATCTTTTCTCGTGTTTTGGATTCTATCCTTTGCAGGAACTCCATAGCATCAGTATAATAAACTATCTTAAATTTCTCTATTATTTCCATGTATTTATAGATTGAACACTCCGCTACTGCAAAGGTAACAAGAGTTTCCATAAATAGAAACTAATCTCGCTAAATATTATTTCAGCAATGGTTATGGTGGAATCATTCCTATTTGGCTCAGGCTAAAGCTGGAAAAGTTTTTGATATTAAAGGGCAGTGGACTGGCTGACTTATACCAAATTGCTATCAAGGCAAGTTAAATAATATTCTTATCTTTGCTTTCAAAAAGTGATAAAGAAATTCAAGGTTTATCCTCATATGAATACAGAAGAATTGCTATCGGGGTATTACATTCCC
>SNRY01000031.1_pt1 | contig 59994 bp, 45 predicted proteins | sample 4693421 | NCBI WGS metagenome assembly SNRY01 (sample SAMN11003215, study PRJNA524138) | termite gut metagenome | isolation source: Bacteroidetes bacterial symbionts from single cell of protist host amplifed... | host: Streblomastix strix ... | reverse complement strand
AATTATCTCAATTGGTTTTATATGCGTGAGAAATTTAAACACGAGAGTATGACAACAGAAAAAATGGCATTAGCTTCCATGCATAACACACACGCCATAAAACAGTACCGCTGCAATAATTTTGCCTGCGAGGTACTTATGGCAACACAAATGTAAACTATAGCCTAATTGTTTTTATTTAATTTTTCATGTATACAGCATCTTGGTTATTAGATGAAATAAATGCATACATTTCCCAATTTTCTTTTATTCGAGAACCTAAAGGCCTGTATGAACCGGTTAGATATGTTTTGTCTAATGGAGGAAAACGTATTCGTCCGGTTTTGATGCTGATGGCTTATAATCTGTATAAAGATAATGTAGCTAAAATTTATGGAGTTGCCTTTGCCATTGAAATGTATCACAATTGCACGCTTTTGCATGATGATTTAATGGATAAAGCTGATATGCGGAGAGGCAGAAAAACAGTTCATAAAGTTTGGACTGATAATACAGCGATATTGTCGGGGGATGCCATGTTGATTCTTGCTTATCGTTATATAACGGATTGTCCGCCGGAATATTTGAATGATATTCTTGCTTTGTTTAATGAAACGCTATTAGGCATTTGCGAAGGCCAGCAGTATGATATGGATTTTGAGCAGCGCAGTGGTGTTACTGAAACGGAATATATGGAAATGATACGTTTAAAAACGGCTATTTTACTTGCTGCCAGTTTAAAAATAGGAGCTATATTGGGAGGAGCCTCTAAAGAGGATGCTGATAATTTATATAATTTTGGTGTTTGTTTGGGGATTGCATTTCAATTGAAAGATGATTTTCTTGACGTATATGGAGATCCCGTTGTTTTTGGGAAAAATATCGGTGGAGATATTCTTTGCAATAAAAAAACCTATTTGCTTGTTAAGGCGTTGGAACGTGCAGACAGATTTCAATCGGGTGAATTGAGGAGATGGTTGGAAATGTATCGGTATGATTCCAATGAAAAAATAATAGCGGTCACTACTATATACAATCAATTGGGAGTAAAGGAAGTCTGTGAAAATAAGATGCAAGAGTATTATAAGCAAGCAATAGTCGCTTTAGAAACAGTCGCGATTGATCCGGTTAAGAAAATGGAATTAAAAAACTTGGCTCAACATTTGATGTGCCGTGAATTATAAATAAAACTATATATGCCTTACAGACGATTACCCAATACCGATCAAGCGAGAATCCGGGCGTTGAAACTGGCGGTGGAAAAAGGAGACAGGAGTGATATCTATGAATTGGCTATTTCCGTAAAAACATTATCCGAGGCTCGTAATTTTTTATTGAAATATGAAGGAGCGCAAGCATATTACAAGGAATGTTATGAGAATCAATCTAAAGCCGGTCATAAACACCAAGCAAATATAAGAATGGCACGTTTATTTATTTCTCATTTTATTCAAGTGTTGAACATGGCGATGTTGCGTGCAGAGATTAAAAAGAGCCGTAGAGAATTGTACGGATTACCTGTGGACAATAGTAATGTGCCCGATTTAGCAAGTGAAGCTACTATTGTTGAATGGGGGAGAAAAATTATAGCGGGAGAACAAAAAAGGCTTAGTGAAGGGGGATCGCCTATTTATAATCCGACAATAGCTAAAGTCAAAGTGCATTATGATATTTTTATGGAAGGGTATGAACAGCAAAAAAATATGCAATCGATTACTAATCGTAGTTTAGATGAGTTGGCTTCCATGCGCGGAAGAGCCGATGAAATTATTCTGGATATATGGAATCAGGTAGAGGCGAAATTCAAAAAAGTCAAACCAAAAGAACTGCGTATGGAAAAATGTCAAGAGTACGGAGTTATTTATTATTACCGGGCAAATAACAAAGTGGATGATAATCAGGAACAGAAACAAGGACAAGAGCAAGAACTGAATTTTGAATGAGATTTGTCGATTCACATTCTCATCTTTTTTTAGATGAATTTGCCGATGATTTGCCGGCAGTTATTGACCGTGCAAAAGCTGTGGGCGTTTCGCATATTTTTATGCCTAATATTGACAGTTCTACTATTGTGAATTTACTTCAAGTTTGCGCTTCTTATAAAAATTATTGTTATCCGATGATTGGTTTACATCCCACATCGGTTAATTTTTTTTATAAGAAAGAATTGGATATTGTTGCCGAGCAGTTGGATTCGTCTAATGGTTATGTGGCCATTGGGGAAGTAGGGATTGATTTGTATTGGGATAAAACGTATTTGCAGGAACAGTTAATTGCTTTTGACAAACAAGTACAATGGGCGTTAAAATATCAATTGCCGGTGGTAATACATTGCCGGAACGCTTTTGAACAGGTATATGAAACTCTTTATCCATATAGAAATACCTCTTTAAGAGGTATTTTTCATTGTTTTACAGGGACGGAAGAAGAGGCTGCAAAACTATTGTCGGATTTTTCCGGATTCATGGTCGGTTTTAATGGGGTGATTACTTTTAAAAACGCTTCTTTATCAATGGTTTTTAAAAATATTTCATTAGAACGAATTGTGCTGGAAACAGATTCTCCTTATCTTGCTCCGGTGCCTTATCGGGGACAAAGAAATGAGAGTGCGTATTTGAAAGATATTTTAATGCGAATGGCAGAAATTCGGCAGGTTTCTCCCGAAGAAATAGCTCGTGTAACTTCCGAAAATGCATTAAATATATTTAAGGTTTCATAACATGAAATAGTGGAAAAATATCCTGGAGAAAAAGAAGTTATTTGTATCAAAAAGTGTTTGTGTTTCATAATTTTTTTTGTAATTTGCAGCCGATTTCGGAGAGATGCTCGAGTGGTTGAAGAGGCACGCCTGGAAAGCGTGTGTACGCCAAAAGCGTATCGCGGGTTCGAATCCCGCTTTCTCCGCATTTTTTTGGAGAAGAATAAATTATAAAACAAAATATACGAACAGACTACTAATTTTAAAAACTATACATACGATGAAAAAGTTATTTGTAATTGTTACTTTGATGGGAATCTTAATTTTTGGTTCGACTCAAATGGTTCAAGCGTTAAATGCTCCTGCAGTGGAACAAACAGAACAAGTGGCTCCTGAAAGTGGGGGAGGCATTCATAAAGAACTTAAGATTAAATTTATCGAAGGTTCGGCTTCTTTCATGAGTTTGGTTGCTATTGCTTTGGTTGTTGGTTTGGCTTTTTGTATTGAAAGAATCATCTATCTGAGCTTGGCAGAAATAAATGTAAAAAAAATGATTGCAGAGGTAGAAGAAGCTTTGGGAAAAGGAGATGTGGAAGGTGCAAAAGATATTTGCCGTAATACGAGGGGACCGGTAGCCTCTATCTATTATCAAGGATTGCTGAGAGTGGATCAAGGCATTGATGTAGTTGAAAAGTCGGTTGTTTCTTATGGGGGGGTTCAAGCCGGTTATCTTGAAAAAGGTTGTTCATGGATTACTTTGTTTATTGCTATGGCTCCGTCATTGGGATTCTTGGGAACTGTAATCGGTATGGTGCAGGCGTTTGACAAGATTCAACAAGTAGGTGATATTTCTCCGACGGTAGTTGCCGGTGGTATGAAAGTTGCTTTGATTACTACTATTTTCGGTTTGGTAGTTGCTTTGATCCTTCAAACATTCTATAACTATATTCTTTCTAAAATTGAAGCGCTTACGAGTGAAATGGAAGATTCTTCCATTACTTTGCTTGATCTTGTTATCAAATACAATTTGAAATATCAAAAATAATCCGAAATGAAGAATTTATCCCATAAAATATCGTACTATGTACTTTATGTTTTGTTCGCTGTTACTTTGGTAGTGTTGGGTCTGTTCTACTTCGGAGGAGAGGCAGTTCAATCAACAGTACCAGATATGGCTGAGCCAAAATATACTGATGCATTAATATACTTGAACTACGGTTTGTTTGCTTTAGTTGCAGTTGTAACTGTAGTAGCTTTCATATACCAATTTGTTACTGCTCTGAAAGATAATCCCACTAGCGCATTGAAATCATTGAGTGGAGTTTTCATTTTGATTGTTGTATTGATTGCATCTTGGTTGATAGGAAGTGAAGAACAACTTACTATAACAGGATATGACGGACCGGATAATGTTCCTTTTTGGTTGAAATTGACGGACATGTTTCTTTATTCCACTTATTTCTTATTGATGGTAGCGCTTCTTGCCATGATTATAAGTGGTATAAAAAAGAAAATATCGTAGTCAATTGAAAATGTTTTATTTTTAATAATAATATACAATGGCAAGAGGAAAAAAGAAAGTCCCAGAAATAAATTCCAGTTCTACTGCGGATATTGCTTTCTTGTTGCTTATATTCTTTTTGATTACCACATCAATGGATACGGATAACGGTTTGGCAAGACGTCTTCCGCCGCCACCAGAAGAAAATGCAAAAGAGAACGAAATTGACGTAAAAGAACGTAATGTATTGGTTGTTCTTATAAATGCTAATAATGAATTGAAATGTGGTCAGGATATAATGGATATAAGGAATTTGAAAGCGTTGAGAACGAGAGCTAAAGAATTTATTGCTAATCCAAATAATGACTCGTGGTTACCGGAATTAAGTCTTGTGAATGTTGATTTTTTTGGTGATGTGATGATTACTAAGGATCATATAATATCTTTACAGAATGACCGGGGAACCTCTTATGATGCATATTTTCAGGTTCAAAATGAACTTGTTGCGGCTTATAATGAACTGAGGGATGAAAAAGCACAAGAAAAGTGGCAAAAAAAATATGCGGAACTAACGGAGGGGCAACAAAAAGCAATTCGTGACATTTATCCTCAGAGAATATCTGAGGCTGAACCTAAAAATTACGGAGGGAAAAAATAATGGGTAAATTTAATAAAACAGGTAAACGAGAGATGCCTACGTTAAATACTTCTTCTTTGCCTGACCTTATCTTTACTTTGTTGTTCTTCTTTATGATTGTAACAACGTTGCGTGAAGTAACATTAAAAGTTGAATTTAAGGTTCCGCAAGGTACTGAACTTGAAAAGCTTGAAAAGAAATCATTGGTTACGTTTATCTATGTGGGAAAACCGACACAGGAATTTCGTAAAAAAATGGGTTCTGAGAGTCGTATTCAGTTAAACGACAGCTATGCTGAAGTGGCTGAAATCCAAGATTATATTATTCAAGAAAGATCGAGTATGAGAGAAGAAGATCAACCGTTTATGACAGTGTCATTGAAAATTGATCAAGAAACAAAAATGGGGGTTGTTACTGATATAAAACAGGCTCTTCGTCAGGCTTATGCATTGAAAATTAATTATTCTGCTAAAAGATAATTGATACGTCAATTTAAAAGACAGTAAAGATAGGATGCTTTGGGGAAAGAAAGGCGTCCTATTTTTTTGTCTTGTTTTATATCTTTCTTGTTTCATTTATGTTTTTCGGTAATATACTTATTATAAATATTTTTCGTAAATTTGTGTAATAAACAAAAAAGAAATAACGAATGAATTTATCTCTTATCATCCGTTTTTTGAAAGAACTTGCGGTTAATAATAATCGAGAGTGGTTTATTAGTCAGCGTGACGAATATGAGAAAGTTCAAGTGGAATTTGAGAATTTTCTAAGTGTTGTTATTTCCCGTATATCATTCTTTGACGAAACGATAAAAAATGTACAGGCTAAAGATTGTACCTATCGTATCTATCGCGATATACGTTTTTCCTCAGATAAAACTCCTTATAAAACACATATAGGCGGTTTTATTAACGCAAAAGGGAAAAAATCAAATCACGGTGGATATTATATTCATCTTGAGCCGGGTAATTGTTTGTTGGCAGGAGGGAGTATTTGTATGTCGTCCGATTTATTAAAAGCTGTTCGACAAGCTATTTATGAGAATATCGACGAGTATATTTCCATAGTTGAAGATCCGGTATTTAAAAAATACTTCCCTGTAGTAGGAGAAAATTTTCTAAAAACAGCTCCCAAAGGTTTCCCTAAAGATTTTAAATATATTGATTATTTAAAATGTAAAGACTACTCATGTTCTTACAGCGTAACGGAAGAATTTTTCTTGGTTTCTGAAACAGAAATGTTGAGTAATATAGAAAATATATTTCGTCAGTTGAAACGTTTCATGGATTTTGTCAATTATACCATTGATGATTTTGAATAGTAAATAGCAATTATAATAAACATAATATGAAAAAGTTATGATAATAGATACATTGGAAAATTTGGGAAAATATGTTTTGCTAAATCCTTTGTTTAAGGAAGCTGTTGAATTTATTAAAACTCATGATTTGAATGCAATGGAATCAGGAAAAACGGAGCTAAAAGGTAAAGACCTTGTAATAAGCATTGTACAAACTGCTTCCAAAACAAAAGAGGAAGCCAAGCTCGAGACTCACAATGAATTTATTGATATCCAAACTCCACTTTCGGGGGTGGAAGTAATGGGATATACTCCGAAGAAGGATTGTACGCCGGCAGATGCGCCTTATAATGTGGAAAAAGATATTACTTTTTTTGATGGATTGGCTGAAAGTTATGTAATGGTAAAGCCGGGGATGTTTGCTGTATTTTTTCCGCAAGACGGACATGCGCCCGGCATATCGGCAATTGGAGTAAAAAAAGCCATCATAAAAGTAAGAGTGTAAATGTTTAAAACAATACTAGTAGCATGGAACGAAAAAGATTGAAAGTACTTGTAAATGACTCATGGCTAGACCCGTACGAGAATGCCATAAATGGTCGTTATGATTATGCCATGTGTAAGAAGTCGGAATTAACGCACAGCGATAAACAAACCTTGTCCGATTTTGCTTCAGGATATCTTTATTTTGGTTTACATCGTACTGGAAATGAGTGGTTGTTCCGGGAATGGGCTCCCAATGCTATTCGAATTTATCTAATAGGAACATTTTCCGATTGGAAAGAAAATGAAAAATATGCACTTAAACGTTTGGATAGTGGTAATTGGGAGATAAAACTTCCTGCTAACGCCTTGCACCATCAGGATCTTTATAAGTTAAAAATATATTGGGTAGGAGGAGAAGGAGAACGCATTCCGGCATGGATTACACGTGTGGTTCAAGACGATGCGACAAAGATATTTAGCGCACAGGTATGGTTTCCTGAAAACCCTTTTGAGTTTAAAATTAAAAATTTTAAACCTGCCACCGACCCATTACTAATATATGAATGCCATATCGGTATGGCTCAGGAAGCGGAGAAAGTGGGGACTTATAGAGAATTTTGCGAAAAAGTGCTTCCTCGTATTGTTAAAGCCGGTTATAATTGTATCCAGATAATGGCTATACAAGAACATCCTTATTATGGAAGTTTTGGTTATCATGTTTCCAGTTTCTTTGCAGCTTCTTCGCGTTTCGGTACGCCGGATGAATTGAAAGCACTGATAGATACGGCTCATAGTATGGGGGTAGCTGTAATTATGGATATTGTTCATTCGCATGCAGTAAAGAATGAAGTGGAAGGATTAGGTAATTTTGCCGGTGATCCCAATCAATTTTTCTATTCTGGAGGCAGGCGCGAACATCCGGCATGGGACTCTCTTTGCTTTGATTACGGAAAGAATGAGATATTGCATTTTTTGCTATCCAATTGTAAGTTTTGGTTGGAAGAATATAAATTCGATGGTTTCCGTTTTGACGGGATAACCTCTATGCTTTATTATAGTCATGGATTGGGCGAGGCTTTTACTCACTATGATTTTTATTTCAATGGAAATCAGGATGGTAATGCTATTTGTTATCTGACGTTAGCTAATGATTTGATTCATCAGGTGAACCCTAATGCTATTACCATAGCTGAAGAAGTGTCGGGTATGCCGGGGCTTGCAACCAAGTTTGAAGACGGCGGATATGGTTTTGACTATCGTATGGCAATGAATATCCCTGATTATTGGATTAAGATACTGAAAGAAAAAATAGATGAAGATTGGAAACCATCGGCTATGTTTTGGGAAGTAACTAATCGGCGTTATGAGGAGAAAACAATTTCTTATACCGAAAGTCACGACCAAGCTTTGGTAGGAGATAAAACTATTATTTTTCATCTAATTGACGCCGATATGTATTGGTTTATGCAAAAGGGTGATGAAAATTATAAAGTAAATCGTGGTATAGCATTGCATAAAATGATTCGTTTGCTTACGGCTACTACTATTAATGGAGGATATTTGAACTTTATGGGTAACGAGTTTGGACATCCCGAATGGATTGATTTTCCACGTGATGGCAACGGTTGGTCTTATAAATATGCTCGCAGACAATGGGATTTGGTTGATAACAAAAATCTTGCATATCACTATATGGGTGATTTTGATGCAGCTATGTTACAAGTAATGAAAAATGTAAAAGGATTCCAAAGTTATCCGGTACTGGAAATTTGGCATAATGATGGTGATCAGGTGTTGGCATATATGCGTGAAGATCTTGTTTTTGTGTTTAATTTTAATCCGGTAACTTCATACACCGATTATGGTTTTTTAGTTCCGATAGGCACTTATGAAGTAGTGCTTAATACAGACAATAAAATTTACGGTGGATATGGTTTTGCTAACGATAATGTAGAGCATGCTACTATTCCTGATCCCTTGTATGCTTCGCATAAGAAAGAATGGTTGAAACTCTATATACCGGCACGTACAGCGGTGGTATTGAGAAAGAAAAAATGATAGTTTTATAAAATAAGAAAAGCCTCATCAATTTATATGAAAAAACGAAATGAGGCTTTTTCTCTTGCCTTTATTTTGACTTTTGAGTTTTTGTTCGGAATTTATCCAATTCCTTATGTAATTTATCCAATTCTTGTTCTTGATTATTTATGATTGTCAACAATGGATTTAGCTCTTCATTATCCATGTCTTCCGGATAGAGTGCGTTTATTCGTTTGATGAAATCTCCTAATATATTCATATAGTTGGTGAAAGCGTCGTACGGCGAATTGTATATGCCGCGATAGAGACCTACACTCATGTGCTTGGTTGTCATGAAACGGAAATTATTGCTGGCTTGCAGATAATCCCAATCTTGCTTAATGGCAGGATCGTTGCATAAACGTACACGTTCGGCTACATTATATAGTTTGTTGAAAGCTTCTCGTTGCAACACATTACCTAACCACGGGCTGACATCTCTTTCTTCGTCAACCCACGAAAGCGGGTAAGTGGCAGATATAGCGGACGAAGAATTTTCTTTTGTAATAATTTCCGTCGGAGTAGAAAAAGTGATACCTCTTTCTTTGGCTTGATCCGGAAGTGCCTTCAAGAATTCCAAAATATTGGAAGAAAGTGGCTGATCCATACCCAAAGCACACAATTCCATAAAAACATTAATCACATTCTCTTCTTTTGGATAGGCAGCAATCCAGTTCATATAGGTATCGGCATAAAGTGGGTACTCACTCCAATTAGAATTAGAGAAACGCAGACTGATATCATCGGACAATTTATAATCTCGCAACAACAATTTCAAACTTGGAGCTTGACAGCAATGATATACATAGTGAGGACTCTTCCAACCAAGTATATGTTTAGCTCCTTCGGTCAACATTCCTTTAAATCCCATACTTGCTACGATTGCACCGATTTCATCCGAATAGATTAAGCTGGAATTACGGAATACTTTCGGTTTTTTTCTGAAAAGTTCCTTCATTTTCGTGGCTTGACGTAATACATCTTCTCTAAAGCATACTTCATTAATTAAAGATGATAATCCGTGGGAATAAGGTTCTGCTAAGAATTCACAGCAACCTGTATCATTTAATTGATGCAATAAATCTAAAACAGAAGGGGCATAAATCTCCAATTGTTCTAATGCGACACCGGAAATGGAAAATGCAACCTTAAACTCTCCATTAGATTTTTTTACCATATCGAGTAAGGCGGTGAGTGCTGGAATATAGGAACGTTCTGCAGTTTCTGTAATAGTCGTTTCATTCAAATAATCGTCATAATAATAATGATCCGTACCTATATCAAAAAAACGATAACGTTTCAGATGGATAATTTTATGTATTTCGAAATAAAAACAAATGGTTCTCATTATATAATTGTTTAATGTTAATTTTTCAATGTTTAATTTGGATTGCAAATATCCATACCAATTCAATTTCTTCCTAAAATGTGGTCGTAAATACTGCGAACTTTGTATCCGACATTCTCCCATTTTATTTCGTCCACTTCTTTTTTGCCTTCATCTCTGAGATATTCGTACATGGAAAGATAAGTACAAATGGAATAAATAGCATCAGCCATAGCGTGAATATCCCAGTAATCAATTTTAATACATTTATCTAAAATTTCCGCACAACCGGATTGTTTGGATATGATTGTAGGCACATTAACCTGCATTGCTTCGAGCGGAGAAATACCAAAAGGTTCCGAAACCGAAGGCATAATATATACATCGCTTGCTTTCAGCAATTCATATACTTGCTTTCCTTTCATGAATCCGGGAAAGTGGAAACGATCGGCAATTCCTCTTTCGGCAACTAAATGAATCATTTGGTCCATCATGTCTCCATTGCCTGCCATTACGAACCGAACGTTATGTGTGTGATGCAATACCATAGTAGCGGCTTCAACAAAATATTCCGGTCCTTTTTGCATAGTGATTCGTCCAAGAAAAGTAACAATCTTTTCTTTCGGATTCTTTTTCACAGGAATATCCATGATTTCTTGCGGTAACGGTGAAACAGCATTGTGTACTGTTGAGACCTTATTGGGGTTTTGAAAATACCGGTGAATTACTGTTTGACGGGTTAACTCACTTACGCACATAATATGGTCTGCGTGATCCATACCATTTTTTTCAATAGCATATACCGTCGGATTAACATTTCCACGACTGCGATCAAAATCAGTAGCATGTACGTGAATAACTAACGGTTTTCCGGAAACCATTTTAGTATGAATACCTGCCGGATAAGTTAACCAATCATGCGAGTGTATAATGTCGAATTGTTGTTGACGGGCTATCACTCCTGCAACGATAGAATAGTTGTTTATTTCTTCATGTAAATTATCAGGGTAACGTCCGGAAAATTCAATACACCCTAAATCGTTTGTGTATTGATAATTAAAGTCAGCATAAATATGATTTCTTAAGTCATAATATAATTGAGGATTCATGTATGCTCCCACCCTGTTGTTCACATAATCCCAGCTAACTTCTCGCCATACAACAGGAGTACTGTTCATACCAATTATTCGTAAGAAACTTTGGTCTTCGTCTCCCCAAGGTTTAGGTATGCAAAAGGTTATTTCCAAATCCTTTTGCTCAGACATGCCTTTAGTCAAGCCATAACTTGCAGTTCCCAGACCTCCCGATATGTGGGGAGGGAACTCCCAGCCAAACATTAAAACTTTCATTTTTGTTGTTCTTCCTGATTATTAAATTTAGATACAAGTTTTAGGATACGTAGAATTTCGGCAATGCTCATTGCAAACGATATGGCTCCACGACCCTTGAAAGGAGGATTCCCATCGAACAGCTCGGGTATTGAACCGATACAATGAGAGGTCATCTCAATCTCAAATCCGCGTAAATAACGATCTACGAACGAAATCCCACTTCTTTTATGGATTTTGAGGTATGCTTCCAAATAAAAGCCCATCAACCAAGGCCATGCTGTTCCCTGGTGATAAGCGTAATCTCTTTGTGTTTGAGAGCCTACATAGTTTGGGTGGTAACCCCCACTTTTCGGACTCAATGTGCGAAGACCTTTCGGAGTAAGTAATTCTTTGGTAACGATATCCAATACGGCTTTTTGTTGACCGCGTTCAAGCGGCGAATAATCAAAAGCAGCAGCAAATATCATGTTGGGACGCATACTCCAATCCGGATACCAATCTTTATTGCTACTCACATAATCAAACAGATAGCTGTGTTCATTATAGAATACTTTTATAAATGAATTACCGGTTATTTCTGCTTGCGCATCCAATTTGTCAGCCAAAGAAATGTTGTTTTTTTCGCGAGACATATCAGCAACAAATTTCAACGCATTGTACCACAAAGCATTAATTTCCAGCACGTATCCCGTACGAGGTATAATCGGTTTGCCATCTTCTCCCGAAGAATTCATCCATGTTACTGCTCTTTCCGTTCCATCGGTATATAGTAATCCGTTTTCTAAAAGTGATAAATTGTTGTGTTTCTGTTCACTAATGAAATGTATGATTTCTTCCATCAAAACTCCGTACTTCGTATGGCATCGTTCACGGTTAGTCTCTTTTGCATACTGTTGCAGCGTCCATATAGCCCATAAAAGAACGTCAGGGTGTTCCATCTCATAGATTTTATACTTGTCCGTTTCCCCTTTCATAAAACTATATATCGCTTTTTGAGCAGTATCCATCACGTTTTCAAATTCGGATATTTCATCAATACCAAGTGTTAGTCCCGGTAGGGAAATAAACATATCTCTTGCCCGGCATTTAAACCATGGATATCCGGCAAGGATATAGTAATCGTTGTCTTGTTTGTTGTGGAATTGGTGAGCGGAATTTTTTAAACAATGGAGAAAACTATCTCGCGGTGTACGACCCGATATACTTTTTTCAAAGGTTTGTTTTAATTGACGAGTTCCAACTTCGGATAATCCCGCAGAAAAAATAATACTTTCTCCTTTTTTCATATCCACTTCAAAATAGCCGGGTATGTACAAATCTTCATGAGCTTCGTATCCTCTTTCTTGTTCTTTGGGATATTCAAAATTTCTGTACCAATCGGGAGTAAAACAGAATTCATTTTTTTTATTCAATTGCATGAACAGTTCGGGATAAACGGAGTACATGCGAGTTTTTATCCCATTATCCACTGGTTGATAATCACGAGTGGCGCTTGTATTTTCTTTAGAATATTGTCGCACACTTCTGAAAGCGAGATGTGGACGCAAACGGAGTTTGATTGGTGAATGTGCATCAATCAATGTGTAACGAATCAAAATTCTGTTTTCATGGTAAACAAGAATCTTTTCTTTGGTCAGCATTACTCCTCCCACCCGATAAGTCGTTTTCGGTATTTTTTCGCAATCAAATTCCCGAATATATTTATGCCCGTTTGGACTAAATGAACCTCCTTGATACTTGTGTAAACCTAAATTAAATGCTGCACCATGTTGAATTATTGTTTCATCCAAGGAAGAAAGTAATACGTGATTTTCATCGTCTATTTCGGGGACAGGGATAACCAATAAACCGTGATACTTTCGTGTATTACAATCTACAATGGTGGTACAATGATAAGCTCCCGATTTATTTGTTCGCAAAATCTCCCTTGGCAGAGACTCTTCCAAATTATTCATGAGAGTCTTGTCAAATCGTAGATAACTCATAATCATGCAATTATTAAAAAGGTTATTATTTAATTCATATAAGAATCTTATCAAAGATACAAATTTATGAGAGAATCCAGAAATAAAAAGTCGGTTTATTTTTCGCGTTCTCCCATTTTTTGTATTTTTCTCAAAAATAAAACTTCAGAATCATGAAAACAAATGAATTACAACGAAGCATCGTGGCAATAGTTATACCGTTGTTTCTTGTTTTTCTGATGTATGTGATGAAAGTACTGGAGGTTGGAATGAATTGGAATTTTATTCATTTAGGCGTGTATCCGTTATCAAAAAAGGGAATTTTCGGAATATTTGCTCATCCACTGGTGCATAGTAGTTTCAAGCATCTTTTTGCCAATACGATTCCTTTCTTTTTTTTATCATGGTGTTTGTTCTATTTTTACAGAGACATTGCTTCATCCATTTTCTTTATTATCTGGGTAGGGTGTGGGACAGTAACTTTCCTGATAGGGAAAGAAGGGTGGCACGTTGGTGCGAGTGGCGTCATTTACGGATTGGTTTTTTTTCTATTTTTCAGTGGTATAATAAGAAAGCATGTACCGCTGATTGCCATTTCTCTACTTGTTGCTTTTTTATATGGCGGATTAGTATGGAATATGTTTCCTCTTTTTGCCAAACCTTCTACTTCGTGGGAAGGGCATTTTGGCGGTGCGATAACAGGAACTATATGTGCATACTTTTTTAAGAAATATGGACCTCAAAAACCGGAAATTGTTGATGGCGAGGAAGAACAAGAAAAGGATGAAAAAAAAACAGATTGTCAAGTTGATAGTGTAGATGCTCCGCATTTTTCTGATTAGTTGGGGTTCTACAGAAAAAATATCCCCACGTTTATTCTATTTCTATATCATTGAGTTATAGTTTATGGTATTGTATATGGGAATCTTGTAAATATATTTACGTTCAAAATCTCGTAATTGAAAGGTGTGTATTTACTTTATTTTTACTACCATATAGAATTCGTTGCCTTGTTTAATCATATCAAAAAGTTATGATGAATGTATTGATAATTCAAATAACATTTATAACTTTGCGAACCAAAATAGGAGCCAAAGTAGGCTATATTGAAAATACAGATATAAAAAACAATAAATATAAATATAACTAAAAAAAGATTAAAATGCCTACAATTCAACAATTAGTAAGGAAAGGGCGGAAAGTTTTAACGGAGAAAAGTAAGTCTCCTGCATTAGATTCTTGTCCTCAGCGACGTGGTGTCTGTGTGAGGGTCTATACTACAACTCCTAAAAAGCCAAATTCCGCAATGCGTAAAGTGGCTCGTGTACGTTTAACTAATCAAAAAGAGGTAAACTCTTATATTCCGGGTGAAGGGCATAATTTGCAGGAACACTCCATTGTGTTGGTGCGTGGTGGACGTGTGAAAGATCTTCCGGGGGTTCGTTATCATATTGTTCGCGGTACGTTGGATACTGCGGGTGTAGCCGGACGCACACAAAGGCGTTCCAAATATGGTGCTAAACGTCCGAAAGCAGGGCAAGTTCCGGCAGGAAAGGGAACGACATCAAAGGGAACGGCAGCAAAGAAAAAATGATGACTTGTCTGTTAAATTAAAATCAGTTATAATCATATAGAGGAATATTTATCGTAATAAGTTTATCGGAGTTATTTAGGGTTGAGTAAATCCCGAGAGAGGGGATTGAAGGCAATAATATCGACTGGAAACATAAAACATTATTTTCAACCAAAAAAATGAGGAAATCAAAACCTAAGAAGCGCGTTATCCTACCGGATCCCGTCTTCAATGATCAAAAAGTTTCAAAGTTTGTGAACCATCTAATGTACGATGGGAAGAAAAATGCTTCTTATGAAATTTTTTATGCAGCTTTAGAGATTGTAAAAGCAAAACTTCACAACGAAGAAAAATCCACTTTGGAAATTTGGATAAAAGCCTTGGATAATATCACCCCGCAAGTAGAGGTGAAATCTCGTCGTGTAGGAGGAGCTACTTTTCAAGTTCCTACAGAAGTTCGTCCTAGTCGTAAGGAATCCATTTCAATGAAAAACATGATTTTATATGCTCGCAAAAGAAGCGGAAAGACCATGGCGGATAAACTTGCTGCTGAAATTGCGGATGCTTATAACGAACAGGGGGGGGCTTATAAACGCAAAGAAGATATGCACAGAATGGCTGAAGCTAACCGTGCATTTGCACATTTTAGATTCTAATACTAAATAAGAAGACCGATTTGGCTGATAGAGAAAACTTTTTAGTAATGAGAATTTAAAAGAATGGCAAAACAGGATTTACATTTGACACGTAATATCGGTATCATGGCTCACATTGATGCCGGAAAAACAACAACTTCCGAACGTATCCTCTTCTATACCGGATTGACCCATAAAATAGGGGAAGTGCATGATGGCGCGGCAACGATGGATTGGATGGAGCAGGAGCAAGAACGAGGTATTACTATTACATCAGCGGCTACAACTACGAGATGGAAGTATGCTGATGAACTATATAAAATCAACTTGATAGATACTCCGGGACACGTAGACTTTACTGCTGAAGTAGAACGTTCCCTTCGTGTGCTTGACGGTGCAGTGGCTACTTATTGTGCAGTAGGAGGGGTAGAGCCTCAATCCGAAACGGTTTGGCGACAAGCTGATAAGTATAACGTGCCTCGTATTGGTTATGTAAATAAGATGGACCGTTCAGGCGCCGATTTTTTTGGAGTTGTTCGTCAAATGATAAATATTTTGGGTGCTAACCCGTGTCCGGTGGTTGTACCTATCGGAGCAGAAGAGAACTTTAAAGGGGTGGTTGATTTAATTAAGATGAAAGCCATTCTTTGGCGTGACGAAACAATGGGAGCTGATTATGATATAGAAGATATTCCGGTGGATCTTATTGGTGAGTGCAACGAATGGAGAGACAAGATGCTCGAAAAAGCCGCTGACTATAATGATTTTTTGGCGGAGAAATATCTCGACGATCCTTCTTCTATTACAGAAGAAGAAATAGTAAAGGCGCTTCGCAAAGGAACGATTCAAATGAAGATTGTTCCGATGGTTTGTGGTTCGTCGTTCAAGAATAAAGGAGTTCAGACATTGCTCGATTACGTTTGTGCCTTTTTGCCTTCGCCGTTGGATGCCGGAAATGTGACAGGAACAAATCCCGATACGGGAGCGGAGATAAGTAGAAGACCGGATGAAGATGAAAAAACAGTGGCATTAGCATTTAAAATTGCTACAGACCCGTATGTAGGTCGTTTGACATTTATTAGGGTATATTCAGGTAAGATTGATGCAGGTTCCTATATTTATAATTCTCGTTCGGGAAAAAAAGAACGTGTTTCCCGTTTGTTTCAGATGCATTCCAATAAGCAAAATCCTGTTGAAGTTATCGGAGCCGGTGACATAGGCGCAGGGGTAGGTTTTAAAGATATTCACACAGGAGATACGCTTTGTGACGAAGCGACACCCATCGTATTGGAATCTATGGATTTTCCCGAACCGGTAATTGGTATTGCAGTTGAACCGAAGACTCAAAAAGATATGGATAAATTGTCTAATGGGTTGGCTAAATTGGCAGAAGAGGATCCCACGTTTACAGTAAGAACAGACGAACAAACGGGTCAGACAATTATCTCAGGTATGGGAGAGCTTCATTTGGATATTATCATTGACCGTTTGAAGCGTGAATTTAAAGTAGAATGTAATCAGGGTCGCCCTCAAGTAAACTATAAAGAAGCTATTACCAAGACGGTTAACTTGCGTGAAGTCTATAAAAAACAGTCGGGTGGTCGTGGTAAATTTGCGGATATTATAGTAAATGTCGGACCGATAGATAAAGATTATACAGGAGGTGGATTGCAGTTTGTTGACGCAGTGAAAGGTGGTAATATACCTAAAGAATTTATTCCTGCTGTTCAGAAGGGTTTTCAAAGTGCAATGAAAAATGGTGTGTTGGCTGGTTATCCGCTTGATTCGTTGAAAGTAACATTGGTTGACGGGTCATTCCACCCTGTTGACTCCGATCAACTTTCCTTTGAGATATGTGCCATTCAGGCGTATCGGAGCGCATGTGCCAAAGCAGGCCCCGTATTGATGGAACCAATGATGAAATTAGAAATAGTGACTCCTGAAGAAAATATGGGAGATGTCATTGGTGATTTGAATAAGCGTCGTGGTCAAGTAGAAGGAATGGAATCAAGTCGCTCTTTGGGAGCTCGAATTATTAAAGCATTGGTTCCATTGGCTGAGATGTTTGGTTATGTAACTACGTTGCGTACTATTACTTCCGGTCGCGCTACTTCGTCAATGACTTATTCACATCATGCTCAAGTTTCTACTTCAATAGGTAAAGCAGTGTTGGAAGAAGTTAAGGGACGCGTGGATCTACTTTAGAAATTCTCGGAAGTAGTGAGATTAGCGAATGACTCTTAATCTGCAACTTCTTTTAGATTTTATAATGTTTAATTAAAAAAGAAAATGAGTCAGAAAATTAGAATTAAATTAAAATCTTACGATCACAATTTGGTGGATAAATCAGCAGAAAAGATTGTAAGAACAGTGAAAGCAACGGGGGCTATAGTAAGTGGTCCTATACCTCTTCCTACGCATAAGCGTATATTTACGGTGAACCGTTCGACGTTCGTAAACAAAAAGTCGAGAGAACAGTTTGAATTGTCTTCGTATAAAAGATTAATTGATATTTACAGTTCGACAGCAAAGACTGTGGATGCGTTGATGAAATTGGAATTGCCAAGTGGAGTGGAGGTTGAAATTAAAGTATGATAATTAAATAATTTATAGTGAAATGCCGGGATTATTAGGAAAAAAAATCGGAATGACATCCGTTTTCAGTGCTGATGGTAAAAACGTGCCATGCACTGTTATCGAAGTAGGTCCTTGTGTTGTGACTCAAATCAAGACTGTTGAAAAAGACGGTTATGCAGCTGTTCAAGTAGGGTTTCAGGAAATGAAGGAAAAGCATACAACTGAACCTTTAATGGGACACTTTAAGAAAGCAGGAGTAACACCCAAGAGACACTTGGCTGAGTTCAAAGGATTTGATAAAGAATTAAATCCGGGGGATACCCTTACGGTAGAAGTATTTAATGATGCGATTTATGTTGATGTTGTGGGAACTTCGAAAGGTAAAGGTTTTCAAGGTGTAGTGAAAAGACACAATTTCGGTGGAGTAGGACAAGCTACTCACGGACAACACAATCGTGCTCGTAAGCCGGGGTCTATAGGAGCTTGTTCATATCCGGCGAAAGTATTCAAAGGAATGCGTATGGCAGGGCAGATGGGAGACGAGAGGGTTACTGTCCAAAATCTGCAAGTATTAAAGGTGATAGCGGAACATAATCTTCTTTTGATTAAAGGTTCTGTTCCCGGATGTAAAGGTTCAATCGTAATAATTGAGAAATAATGGAAGTTAACGTATATAATATAAAAGGTGAAGACACAGGGAGAAAGGTTACGTTAAGCGAATCTGTCTTCGGAATTGCACCAAACGACCACGCTATTTATTTAGACGTTAAGCAATTTATGGCTAATAATCGTCAGGGTACCCACAAGGCAAAAGAGAGGAGTGAGGTGAGTGGTTCTACACGTAAACTTGGTCGTCAGAAAGGTGGCGGCGGAGCCCGTCGTGGTGATATAAATTCTCCGGTTTTGGTAGGTGGAGGACGTGTTTTTGGTCCCAGACCAAGAGATTATTCTTTTAAATTGAATAAGAAAGTGAAGATATTGGCTAGAAAATCGGCTTTGTCATATAAAATTCAAGAGAATGCTGTCGTTATTGTTGAAGACTTTACTTTTGAATCGCCTAAGACAAAGGGATTTATTGCAATTACAAAAAACCTTAAAGTATCCGATAAAAAGTTACTTGTAATTTTTTCGGAATCGAATAAAAACGTATATTTGTCCGCTCGTAATATAAAAGGCATTAATGTTCAGCCTGTTTCCGGATTAAACACTTATAGAGTATTGGATGCAGGAATTCTTATATTGACGGAGAGTGCGGTTTTGGCTATTAATAGAACTTTAAGTAATGATAAGGAGGCTTAAATAAATGGGGATTATTGTTAAACCATTGGTAACGGAAAAAATGAATAAGATAACCGAGAAGCTTAATCGTTTCGGTTTTATTGTACGTCCGAGTGCCAATAAGCTGGAAATTAAGAAAGAAATAGAAAGCCTCTATAATGTAACAGTAGAAAGCGTGAATACCGCGAGTTATTCCGGTAAGAACAAAAATCGTTATACAAAGGCTGGTTTTATAAAGGGTAGGACCAATGCTTATAAAAAAGCGATAGTAACGTTGAAAAAAGGGGATACGATTGACCTTTACAGCAATATTTAGAAAAAATGGCAGTACGTAAATTTAAGCCCATAACACCGGGGCAAAGACATAAAATTATCGGTACTTTTGATGAAATTACCACACGGGTACCGGAGAAATCTCTTGTATATGGTAAGAAATCGTCAGGTGGTCGCAATAATACGGGTAAAATGACTATGCGTTATATTGGAGGCGGACACCGGAAGATAATTAGAATAGTTGATTTCAAGAGAAATAAGGATGGTGTGCCGGCAGTGGTAAAGACAATTGAGTATGATCCGAATCGTTCGGCTCGTATTGCATTATTGTTTTACGCTGATGGTGAAAAAAGATATATAATTGCTCCTAATGGATTGCAAGTGGGTGCGACTTTACTGTCAGGTGAGAATGCATCGCCGGAGATTGGTAATACGCTTCCTTTACAGAATATTCCTGTAGGTACAGTAATTCATAATGTAGAATTACGTCCGGGGCAAGGTGCTGCTTTAGTTAGGTCGGCTGGAAACTTTGCTCAGTTAACTTCAAGAGAAGGTAAATATTGTGTTATCAAATTGCCTTCAGGAGAAGTGAGACAGATACTTAGTACATGTAAGGCTACTATCGGTAGTGTAGGTAATTCGGATCACGCGTTGGAACATTCAGGGAAAGCCGGTCGTTCAAGGTGGTTGGGTCGTCGTCCCCGTAATCGCGGCGTGGTTATGAATCCTGTTGATCATCCGATGGGTGGTGGTGAAGGTCGTGCTTCAGGAGGACATCCGAGATCTCGTAAGGGATTATATGCTAAGGGACTCAAGACAAGATCCCCCAAGAAGCAATCGTCTAAGTATATTATTGAAAGAAGAAAAAAGTAATCTGATTAATTGAGTAAATTATGAGTCGTTCATTAAAAAAAGGACCATATATTAATGTAAAGCTTGAGAAGAAAGTACTTGCTATGAATGAATCAAGCAAGAAAGCTGTTGTTAAGACATGGGCGAGGGCTTCAATGATTTCGCCTGATTTTGTGGGACATACAGTTGCGGTTCACAATGGAAATAAATTTATTCCTGTTTATGTTACTGAGAATATGGTAGGTCATAAGTTGGGTGAATTTGCTCCAACTCGTACTTTCAGAGGCCATGCAGGTAATAGGAAAAAATAAAAAAGAAATATATCTGAAATAATAAAGTAATCATATAAATGGGAGAAAGAAAAAGAATATCGGCTGAAGAAAGAAAAGAGGATCTTAAGACGTTATATTTTGCGAGATTGCGGAATGTACCTACTTCTCCTCGAAAAATGCGTCTAGTGGTAGATATGATTCGTGGATTGGAAGTAAACAGGGCGCTTGGCGTATTAAAATTTTCTTCAAAAGAAGCAGCTGCAAGAGTAGAGAAATTATTACGCTCTGCAATTGCAAATTGGGAGCAGAAAAACGAACGTAAAGCAGAAGGTGGTGAATTGTATGTTTCTAAAATTTTTGTTGATGCTGGAGCTACGTTAAAGAGGATGAGACCGGCTCCACAAGGGAGAGGTCATAGAATTCGTAAACGTTCCAATCATGTGACTTTGTTCGTGGATACTAAAAGTAATAATGTAGATCAAAATTAAGCCGGATGGGACAGAAAGTTAATCCAATAAGTAATCGTTTAGGAATCATCAGAGGATGGGATTCTAATTGGTATGGCGGAAATAATTACGGTGACTCTTTGCTGGAAGATAGTAAGATTCGTAAATATCTTAATGCACGGCTTGCTAAAGCGAGTGTATCGCGAATTGTAATTGAGCGTACATTAAAACTTGTAACTATCACTGTTTGTACTGCGCGTCCGGGAATTATTATCGGTAAGGGTGGGCAAGAAGTTGATAAGTTGAAAGAAGAGTTGAAAAAAATTACCGATAAAGATATTCAAATAAACATTTTTGAAATAAAAAGACCGGAATTAGATGCAGTTATCGTAGCTAATAATATTGCTCGTCAGGTTGAAGGGAAAATCGCCTATCGCCGTGCCATTAAAATGGCTATTGCGAATACTATGCGTATGGGGGCGGAAGGTATTAAAGTACAAATTTCGGGACGTTTGAACGGTGCAGAAATGGCTCGTTCCGAAATGTATAAAGAGGGAAGGACTCCGTTGCATACTTTTAGGGCAGATATTGATTATTGTCATGCCGAAGCTTTGACAAAAGTTGGTCTTCTTGGTGTAAAAGTTTGGATTTGTAGGGGTGAAATATATACTAAAAGGGAATTAGCTCCGAATTTTACGCAAAGTAAAGATAATGCCGGCGGTCGTGGAAATAATGGTGGAAACAATGGTGGCGGAAGGAACTTCAAAAGAAAGAAAAGTAGTAATCGCTAAACGGATTTGAATTTTAGGAATTATGTTACAGCCGAAAAAGACAAAATTCAGAAGACAGCAAAAGGGGCGTATGAAGGGCAATGCTCAAAGAGGTAATCAGCTTGCCTTTGGTTCTTTTGGAATTAAAGCCCTACAAAGTAAATGGATTACCGGTAGGCAAATTGAAGCGGCACGTGTTGCCGTAACAAGATATATGCAACGTCAAGGACAAATTTGGATTCGTATTTTCCCTGATAAACCAATTACTAAAAAGCCGGCCGAAGTGCGTATGGGTAAAGGTAAGGGTTCGCCGGAAGGATTTGTGGCTCCTATTACGCCCGGAAGAATAATAATTGAAGTGGAAGGAGTATCTTATGACATTGCGAAAGAAGCATTGCGTTTAGCAGCACAGAAATTGCCTGTGACAACCAGATTTATAGTTAGACGTGATTTTGATATTCAAAATGCAAATGCATGACGTATATGAAAAATACAGAAATAAAAGAATTGACTACTGCCGATTTGGCTGAAAGAGTAGAGGTAGAAATAAACAATTATAAACAATTGACTATAAATCATACTATCTCTCCCTTAGAAAATCCTGCTCAAATCAGACAATTACGTAGAATTATTGCGCGTATGAAGACAGAATTGCACCGAAGAGAACTTAATAAATAAATGATGAGTTTGATGGAAGCTAGAAATTTAAGAAAAGAAAGGACAGGGGTTGTGTTAAGCAATAAAATGGAAAAAACTATTACAGTTGCTTCAAAATTTAAAGAAAAACATCCCATATATGGTAAGTTCGTTAGTAAAACGAAAAAATACCATGCTCATGATGAAAAAAATGAATGTAATATTGGCGATACCGTGCGTATTATGGAAACTCGTCCTTTGAGCAAAACGAAGAGATGGAGATTGGTAGAAATAATTGAAAGAGCTAAATAATTATGATACAAACAGAATCCAGACTTATAGTGTGTGATAATAGCGGGGCGAAAGAGGCGTTATGTATTCGTGTATTGGGAGGTACAAGACGTCGTTATGCTTCAGTAGGCGACACTATTGTTGTTTCAATAAAGAGTGTTATTCCTTCTGGTGAAATTAAGAAAGGTGCTGTGTCAAAAGCGTTGATAGTACGTACTAAAAAAGAAATTCGTCGTGCTGACGGTTCTTACATACGTTTTGACGATAATGCTTGTGTTTTATTGAATAATGCAGGTGAAATCAGAGGTAGTCGTATCTTTGGTCCCGTAGCAAGGGAACTTCGTACCAAAAACATGAAAGTGGTATCACTTGCACCTGAAGTACTTTAAACTTTGTAAAAAGAATTGGGTAATGAGTAAATTACATATAAAGAAAGGTGATACGGTTTACGTAAATACCGGTGTGGACAGAGGAAAAACAGGGCGTGTATTGAAGGTTTTGGTAAAAGAAAACCGTGCAATAGTTGAAGGTATCAATATGGTATCTAAGAGTACGAAACCTAATGCTACACACCCACAAGGAGGAATAATTAAAAAAGAAGCCTCTATTCATGCGTCTAATTTGAATCCGCTTGATCCGAAAACGGGTAAACCTACGCGTATTGGAAGAAGAATAGGTTCTGAGGGAACCTTAGTGCGTTATTCTAAAAAATCAGGGGAGGAAATCAAATAATGAGTAATACTGCCAGCCTTAAAAAAGAATATGCAGAACGTATTGCGCCTGCGTTGAGATCACAGTTTTTGTATTCTTCGCCAATGCAAGTCCCTGTACTTAAAAAAATAGTTATTAACCAGGGATTGGGAATAGCTGTTGCCGACAAGAAAATAATTGAAACGGCGATTAACGAGATTACGACTATTACCGGTCAAAAAGCGGTGGCTACTGTTTCTCGCAAAGATATATCTAATTTTAAGTTACGGAAGAAAATGCCTATCGGAGTGATGGTTACATTACGCCGTGAGAAAATGTATGAGTTTCTCGAAAAGTTAGTTCGAGTAGCCTTGCCACGTATTCGTGACTTTAGAGGTATTGAAAGTAAATTTGACGGAAAAGGTAATTATACTCTTGGCGTTCAAGAACAGATTATTTTTCCGGAGATTAATATTGATGGTATAACTAGAATTTTAGGGATGAATATAACCTTTGTAACTTCTGCTCAAACGGATGAAGAAGGATATGCCTTGCTAAAAGAATTTGGTTTACCTTTTAAAAATGTAAAAAGAGATTGATGTAAGATGGCAAAGGAATCAATGAAAGCGCGTGAAGTGAAGCGTGCGAAGTTAGTGGCCAAATATGCCAAAAAAAGAGCTGAATTGAAAAAAGCAGGTGATTATGAAGCTTTGCAGGCATTACCCAAAAATGCATCGCCGGTGCGTTTACATAATCGTTGTAAATTGACGGGACGTCCCAGAGGGTATATTCGTCAATTTGGGGTTTCAAGAATCCAGTTTCGTGAAATGGCATCTAATGGGCTTATTCCGGGTGTGAGAAAAGCAAGTTGGTAATTCTTTTAAATATTATCAGGGGAGTCCTGATCAATTTAATTATTTTTATATGACAGATCCTATAGCAGATTATTTGACGAGGTTAAGGAATGCAATTAGTGCCAAACACAGAGTTGTGGAAATTCCTGCTTCGAATTTGAAAAAGGAAATCACAAAGATTCTTTTTGAGAAAGGGTATATTCTTAATTATAAGTTTATAGAAGATGGCCCACAAGGAACTATTAAAGTAGCCTTGAAATATGATTCCGTTAACAAAGTTAACGCAATTAAGAAATTGACCAGAGTGTCTTCTCCCGGTTTGCGTAAATATACGGGATATAAAGACATGCCACGTGTTATTAATGGGTTGGGTATTGTTATAATATCTACTTCCAAAGGTGTGATGACGGATAAGGAAGCCTCTCAGCTTAAGATTGGCGGTGAAGTATTGTGTTATGTATATTAATGGGGAGGATATGATATGTCTAGAATAGGAAAGTTACCTGTTACAATACCGAGTGGAGTTGCTGTGACATTGGAAGACAATATAGTTACGGTAAAAGGTCCGAAAGGAGAATTGAGTCAGTATGTTAATCCATTGATTAACGTAAAGATAGAAAATGGAATTGTTGTTTTGGAGCGGCAAAGTGATGAAAAGCAAGAACGAGCTTTTCATGGTTTATATCGTGCGTTGATAAATAATATGGTAATTGGGGTATCAGAGGGATATAAAAAACGACTGGAACTTGTGGGCGTAGGTTATCGTGTTTCGAATAACGCTAATATCGTTGAGTTTTCATTGGGATATACTCATACTATTTTTATACAATTGCCTTCTGAGCTTAAAGTTGAAACGAAGTCAGAAAGAAATAAGAACCCTCTTATTATTTTAGAGTCTTGTGATAAGCAATTATTGGGTCAAGTATGCGCTAAAATACGTTCTTTCCGGAAACCAGAACCTTATAAAGGTAAAGGGGTTAAGTTTATTGACGAGGTGGTTCGCAGAAAATCCGGAAAATCAGCAGGGGCTAAATAATTCTTGTAAATTTGTATTATAATTATGATAACGAAAGTAGAAAGACGTATTAGAATAAAATACAGGGTACGTAAGAAAGTTTCAGGAACTGCCGAGCGTCCTCGCATGAGCGTATTTAGGAGTAATAAGCAGATATATGTTCAACTTATTGATGACCTTTCGGGTAAGACTTTAGCGGCTGCCTCGTCGTTAGGAATAGAAAATAATATTCCCAAGAAAGAACAGGCAGCAAAGGTGGGTGGTATGATTGCTGAAAAAGCTAAGGAAGCAGGTATTACGACAGTTGTATTTGATCGTAATGGCTATTTATATCATGGAAGAGTAAAAGAGGTGGCTGATGCTGCTCGTAACGGTGGACTTAAATTTTAATTTATTATGGCAATTAATAGTAGGGTTAAGATAGCTGGTGATGTAGAACTGAAGGATCGGTTGGTTGCTATTAATCGTGTTACAAAGGTTACAAAAGGAGGGAGAACTTTTAGTTTTTCTGCGATTGTAGTTGTTGGTAACGAAGATGGCATTATTGGTTGGGGACTGGGTAAAGCTGGTGAAGTAACGGCAGCTATCGCTAAAGGAGTTGAAGCGGCTAAAAAAAACTTGACAAAAGTTTCGGTGTTGAAAGGAACTGTTCCCCACGAACAGACAGCTAAGTTTGGCGGCGCAGAAGTTTTCATTAAACCTGCTTCTCATGGGACGGGTGTTGTTGCGGGAGGAGCTATGCGTGCGGTGTTGGAAAGCGTGGGGATTACCGATGTGTTGGCTAAGTCAAAAGGATCTTCAAATCCTCATAATTTGGTTAAAGCGACTATATTGGCTTTGAGTGAAATGCGTGATGCGAGGATGGTTGCTCAAAATAGAGGGATTAGTATAGAAAAAGTATTTAGAGGATAGAGGAGAGATAAATAATGGCAATTATAAAAATTAAACAAATTAAAAGTAGGATTGGTGCTCCTATTGACCAGAGAAGGACATTAGATGGATTGGGGCTTCGTAAAATGAATCGTGTAGTTGAACATGAAGATAATCCTTCTATTCTTGGAATGGTGAAAAAAGTGAAGCATTTAGTTACTATTGTCAAGTAATTTTTTTGAATATAAAACTGAGTTATAATATGAATTTGAGTAATTTAAAACCTGCTGCAGGGTCTACTAAAACGAAAAAAAGAATCGGGCGTGGTTCTGGTTCTGGTTTAGGAGGAACTTCTACCAGAGGTCATAAAGGAGCAAAATCAAGATCCGGATATTCCAGAAAGATTGGTTTTGAAGGTGGTCAGATGCCTCTTCAACGTCGTGTTCCGAAGTTTGGTTTTAAGAATATAAATAGAATTGAATATAAGGCTATTAATTTAGATGCAATTCAAAAACTTGCCGAAGCGAAAAAGTTGACAAGGATTGATATTGATGAATTTATTAAAGCTGGATTTATTTCTTCTAAGCAATTGGTAAAAGTATTGGCTAACGGGACTTTGACTTCTAAATTAGAAGTACAAGCCCATGCATTTTCTAAGACGGCTATTGTTGCTATAGAGGCTGCCGGTGGGAGTGTAGTAAAACTCTGATTCGATGAGAAGAATTATTGAAACACTTAAGAATATATGGAAAATTGAGGATTTAAAACAACGGATTCTCATTACTTTGTTGTTTATTGCTATTTATCGTTTCGGTTCATATATTGTGTTGCCGGGGATTAATCCTGAGATGCTGCATAAATTGCAGGAGCAAACGAAAGAAGGTCTTTTATCTCTATTAAACATGTTTTCGGGAGGAGCATTTTCCAATGCTTCTATTTTTGCTTTGGGGATTATGCCTTATATCACTGCCTCTATTGTGATTCAGTTGTTGGGTATGGCTGTACCCTATTTCCATAAATTGCAGCGTGAAGGGGAGAGTGGAAGAAGAAAGATTAATCAATATACACGTTATTTGACACTTGCCATATTGGTGGTTCAAGCCCCTTCTTACTTGCTGAATCTGAAAATGCAAGCGGGACCTGCTCTGAATCCTTCATTGGATTGGGCTATGTTTATGGTTACCTCCACTATTATTATGACGGCGGGAAGCATGTTTATTTTGTGGCTGGGTGAAAGGATAACCGATAAAGGTATAGGAAATGGTGTTTCTATCATTATTTTAGTGGGTATTATTGCCCGTTTTCCCCAATCCTTGGCTCAGGAATTTATTTCTCGTGTAACTGAAAAAAGTGGCGGTTTGATTATGTTTATAATAGAAATCGTATTTTTCTTAGTGGTTATTGGCGCTGCCGTTCTTTTGGTACAAGGTACGAGAAGGATTCCCGTGCAATATGCTAAAAGAATTGTAGGTAACAAGCAGTACGGTGGCGCGAGGGATTATATTCCTTTAAAAGTAAATGCCGCTGGGGTAATGCCTATTATCTTTGCGCAAGCAATTATGTTTATTCCGATAACACTTATGGGTTTTTCCGGTACAGGGGGGGGCAAACAGTGTTATTAATGCATTGACTGATTTTAACGGATTTTGGTATAATCTTGTTTTTGGCGTGATGATTATAGCGTTTACTTATTTTTATACGGCAATAACTATTAATCCGACTCAAATGGCTGAAGATATGAAGAGGAATAATGGTTTTATTCCAGGTATTAAGCCTGGTAAGGGTACTGCCGAATATATTGACGTAATCATGTCGCGTATTACTTTACCCGGGTCTTTCTTTCTTGCATTGATTGCCATATTGCCTGCTTTCGCAAAATATTTTGGTGTTCAAGTGGGGTTTGCTCAGTTTTTTGGAGGAACTTCGTTATTGATTCTTGTGGGGGTAGTGCTTGATACTCTTCAGCAGATTGAGAGTCATTTGTTGATGAGGCATTATGACGGATTATTGAAATCAGGACGTATTAGAGGACGTTCCGGTAAATATTGATTTTTTGTTATAGATGATATTTCTTAAAACGGAAGATGAAATAGAGTTATTGCGTCAAAGTAATTTGCTTGTAGGAAGAACTTTGGCAGAGGTAGCTAAATTAGTTAAACCGGGGGTTACTACTAAAGAGTTGGATAAAGTTGCTGAGGAATTTATTAGAGATCATGGAGCAGTTCCTACTTTTAAAGGTTTTCCTAATCAATCAGGTGGTTTTTTCCCGTGTGCGTTGTGTACTTCTGTGAATGAAGAAGTGGTTCATGGAATTCCGAGTGATAAGGTTGTATTAAAAGAGGGTGATATCGTTTCTGTGGATTGTGGTACATTTATGAACGGTTTTTGTGGTGATTCAGCATATACGTTTTGTGTGGGCGAAGTTGATGAGAATGTTTATAAATTGTTAAAGATTACAAAGGAAGCATTGTATATTGGAATTCAAAATGCGGTGAAAGGTAAACGTATCGGGGATATTGGGTATGCAATCCAGCGGCATTGTGAATCGTATTCTTTTGGAGTTGTGCGGGAGTTTGTGGGACATGGGATTGGTAAGGAGATGCATGAAGATCCTCAGGTGCCTAATTATGGAAAAAGGGGGCAGGGCACTGTATTAAAGCGGGGTTTGTGTATAGCGATTGAACCGATGATAACTTTAGGTAATGAGCGAGTGGTGATGGGTAATGATGGGTGGATGGTTACAACAAAAGACAGAAAGTGTGCAGCTCATTTTGAACATACTATAGCGATTGGTGATGGTTCAGCTGATATTCTTTCTTCATTTGAATTTATAGAAGAAGTTTTAGGAGACAAAGCAATATAATATGGCAAAGCAATCTGCAATAGAACAAGATGGGGTGATAGCTGAAGCATTATCTAATGCAATGTTTCGTGTGGAGTTGGAGAACGGGCATGAGATTACAGCGCATATTTCCGGTAAAATGCGTATGCACTATATTAAAATTTTGCCGGGAGATAAAGTAAGAATTCAGATGTCTCCTTATGATTTATCGAAAGGGAGAATAGTATTTAGATATAAATAATAGTAGATATGAAAGTAAGAGCATCATTAAAAAAACGTACGCCTGAATGTAAAATAGTAAGACGTAAAGGACGTTTATACGTTATCAATAAAAAGAATCCTAAGTTTAAACAGCGTCAAGGCTGATAGTTTACCGATGTTTTGTAAAAATAAATAGATAGATATATGGCTATAAGAATAGTGGGTGTAGATTTGCCTCAAAATAAGCGAGGTGAAATAGCGTTAACCTATATATATGGTATCGGGCGCAGTAGTTCGGCGAGAATATTGGATAAAGCCGGCGTGGACAAGGATATTAAAGTAAAAGATTGGTCGGACGATCAAGCAGCCAAGATTCGTGAAATTATTGGCGAGAGTTATAAAGTGGAAGGTGATCTTCGCTCGGAAGTACAATTAAATATTAAACGGTTGATGGATATTGGGTGTTACCGAGGGATCCGGCATCGTATCGGTTTGCCGGTGAGAGGTCAAAGCACCAAGAACAATGCCCTTCGCTATTTGCGAGAGAAACAATAATATTGTTGAAAGATGAATGGACATGTAATTGTCCGTTAGCATCCACTTTAACATTTCTCTTTTTAGCTGCGACTGTTTTTTTTGCCATATCAACAATTAATTATTTAGTAGCTTTTTTCTTGTTAGCAACAGTTTTCTTCCTCCCTTTACGCGTACGGGCATTGTTCTTGGTGCTTTGACCTCTCACCGGCAAACCGATACGATGCCGGATCCCTCGGTAACACCCAATATCCATCAACCGTTTAATATTTAATTGTACTTCCGAGCGAAGATCACCTTCCACTTTATAACTCTCGCCAATAATTTCACGAATCTTGGCTGCTTGATCGTCCGACCAATCTTTTACTTTAATATCCTTGTCCACGCCGGCTTTATCCAATATTCTCGCCGAACTACTGCGCCCGATACCATATATATAGGTTAACGCTATTTCACCTCGCTTATTTTGAGGCAAATCTACACCCACTATTCTTATAGCCATATATCTATCTATTTATTTTTACAAAACATCGGTAAACTATCAGCCTTGACGCTGTTTAAACTTAGGATTCTTTTTATTGATAACGTATAAACGTCCTTTACGTCTTACTATTTTACATTCAGGCGTACGTTTTTTTAATGATGCTCTTACTTTCATATCTACTATTATTTATATCTAAATACTATTCTCCCTTTCGATAAATCATAAGGAGACATCTGAATTCTTACTTTATCTCCCGGCAAAATTTTAATATAGTGCATACGCATTTTACCGGAAATATGCGCTGTAATCTCATGCCCGTTCTCCAACTCCACACGAAACATTGCATTAGATAATGCTTCAGCTATCACCCCATCTTGTTCTATTGCAGATTGCTTTGCCATATTATATTGCTTTGTCTCCTAAAACTTCTTCTATAAATTCAAATGAAGAAAGAATATCAGCTGAACCATCACCAATCGCTATAGTATGTTCAAAATGAGCTGCACACTTTCTGTCTTTTGTTGTAACCATCCACCCATCATTACCCATCACCACTCGCTCATTACCTAAAGTTATCATCGGTTCAATCGCTATACACAAACCCCGCTTTAATACAGTGCCCTGCCCCCTTTTTCCATAATTAGGCACCTGAGGATCTTCATGCATCTCCTTACCAATCCCATGTCCCACAAACTCCCGCACAACTCCAAAAGAATACGATTCACAATGCCGCTGGATTGCATACCCAATATCCCCGATACGTTTACCTTTCACCGCATTTTGAATTCCAATATACAATGCTTCCTTTGTAATCTTTAACAATTTATAAACATTCTCATCAACTTCGCCCACACAAAACGTATATGCTGAATCACCACAAAAACCGTTCATAAATGTACCACAATCCACAGAAACGATATCACCCTCTTTTAATACAACCTTATCACTCGGAATTCCATGAACCACTTCTTCATTCACAGAAGTACACAACGCACACGGGAAAAAACCACCTGATTGATTAGGAAAACCTTTAAAAGTAGGAACTGCTCCATGATCTCTAATAAATTCCTCAGCAACTTTATCCAACTCTTTAGTAGTAACCCCCGGTTTAACTAATTTAGCTACCTCTGCCAAAGTTCTTCCTACAAGCAAATTACTTTGACGCAATAACTCTATTTCATCTTCCGTTTTAAGAAATATCATCTATAACAAAAAATCAATATTTACCGGAACGTCCTCTAATACGTCCTGATTTCAATAATCCGTCATAATGCCTCATCAACAAATGACTCTCAATCTGCTGAAGAGTATCAAGCACTACCCCCACAAGAATCAATAACGAAGTTCCTCCAAAAAACTGAGCAAACCCCACTTGAACACCAAAATATTTTGCGAAAGCAGGCAATATGGCAATCAATGCAAGAAAGAAAGACCCGGGTAAAGTAATACGCGACATGATTACGTCAATATATTCGGCAGTACCCTTACCAGGCTTAATACCTGGAATAAAACCATTATTCCTCTTCATATCTTCAGCCATTTGAGTCGGATTAATAGTTATTGCCGTATAAAAATAAGTAAACGCTATAATCATCACGCCAAAAACAAGATTATACCAAAATCCGTTAAAATCAGTCAATGCATTAATAACACTGTTTGCCCCCCCCTGTACCGGAAAAACCCATAAGTGTTATCGGAATAAACATAATTGCTTGCGCAAAGATAATAGGCATTACCCCAGCGGCATTTACTTTTAAAGGAATATAATCCCTCGCGCCACCGTACTGCTTGTTACCTACAATTCTTTTAGCATATTGCACGGGAATCCTTCTCGTACCTTGTACCAAAAGAACGGCAGCGCCAATAACCACTAAGAAAAATACGATTTCTATTATAAACATAATCAAACCGCCACTTTTTTCAGTTACACGAGAAATAAATTCCTGAGCCAAGGATTGGGGAAAACGGGCAATAATACCCACTAAAATAATGATAGAAACACCATTTCCTATACCTTTATCGGTTATCCTTTCACCCAGCCACAAAATAAACATGCTTCCCGCCGTCATAATAATAGTGGAGGTAACCATAAACATAGCCCAATCCAATGAAGGATTCAGAGCAGGTCCCGCTTGCATTTTCAGATTCAGCAAGTAAGAAGGGGCTTGAACCACCAATATGGCAAGTGTCAAATAACGTGTATATTGATTAATCTTTCTTCTTCCACTCTCCCCTTCACGCTGCAATTTATGGAAATAGGGTACAGCCATACCCAACAACTGAATCACAATAGAGGCAGTGATATAAGGCATAATCCCCAAAGCAAAAATAGAAGCATTGGAAAATGCTCCTCCCGAAAACATGTTTAATAGAGATAAAAGACCTTCTTTCGTTTGCTCCTGCAATTTATGCAGCATCTCAGGATTAATCCCCGGCAACACAATATATGAACCGAAACGATAAATAGCAATAAACAACAAAGTAATGAGAATCCGTTGTTTTAAATCCTCAATTTTCCATATATTCTTAAGTGTTTCAATAATTCTTCTCATCGAATCAGAGTTTTACTACACTCCCACCGGCAGCCTCTATAGCAACAATAGCCGTCTTAGAAAATGCATGGGCTTGTACTTCTAATTTAGAAGTCAAAGTCCCGTTAGCCAATACTTTTACCAATTGCTTAGAAGAAATAAATCCAGCTTTAATAAATTCATCAATATCAATCCTTGTCAACTTTTTCGCTTCGGCAAGTTTTTGAATTGCATCTAAATTAATAGCCTTATATTCAATTCTATTTATATTCTTAAAACCAAACTTCGGAACACGACGTTGAAGAGGCATCTGACCACCTTCAAAACCAATCTTTCTGGAATATCCGGATCTTGATTTTGCTCCTTTATGACCTCTGGTAGAAGTTCCTCCTAAACCAGAACCAGAACCACGCCCGATTCTTTTTTTCGTTTTAGTAGACCCTGCAGCAGGTTTTAAATTACTCAAATTCATATTATAACTCAGTTTTATATTCAAAAAAATTACTTGACAATAGTAACTAAATGCTTCACTTTTTTCACCATTCCAAGAATAGAAGGATTATCTTCATGTTCAACTACACGATTCATTTTACGAAGCCCCAATCCATCTAATGTCCTTCTCTGGTCAATAGGAGCACCAATCCTACTTTTAATTTGTTTAATTTTTATAATTGCCATTATTTATCTCTCCTCTATCCTCTAAATACTTTTTCTATACTAATCCCTCTATTTTGAGCAACCATCCTCGCATCACGCATTTCACTCAAAGCCAATATAGTCGCTTTAACCAAATTATGAGGATTTGAAGATCCTTTTGACTTAGCCAACACATCGGTAATCCCCACGCTTTCCAACACCGCACGCATAGCTCCTCCCGCAACAACACCCGTCCCATGAGAAGCAGGTTTAATGAAAACTTCTGCGCCGCCAAACTTAGCTGTCTGTTCGTGGGGAACAGTTCCTTTCAACACCGAAACTTTTGTCAAGTTTTTTTTAGCCGCTTCAACTCCTTTAGCGATAGCTGCCGTTACTTCACCAGCTTTACCCAGTCCCCAACCAATAATGCCATCTTCGTTACCAACAACTACAATCGCAGAAAAACTAAAAGTTCTCCCTCCTTTTGTAACCTTTGTAACACGATTAATAGCAACCAACCGATCCTTCAGTTCTACATCACCAGCTATCTTAACCCTACTATTAATTGCCATAATAAATTAAAATTTAAGTCCACCGTTACGAGCAGCATCAGCCACCTCTTTTACTCTTCCATGATATAAATAGCCATTACGATCAAATACAACTGTCGTAATACCTGCTTCCTTAGCTTTTTCAGCAATCATACCACCCACCTTTGCTGCCTGTTCTTTCTTGGGAATATTATTTTCTATTCCTAACGACGAGGCAGCCGCTAAAGTCTTACCCGAAAGGTCATCAATAAGTTGAACATATATCTGCTTATTACTCCTAAATACGCTCATGCGAGGACGCTCGGCAGTTCCTGAAACTTTCTTACGTACCCTGTATTTTATTCTAATACGTCTTTCTACTTTCGTTATCATAATTATAATACAAATTTACAAGAATTATTTAGCCCCTGCTGATTTTCCGGATTTTCTGCGAACCACCTCGTCAATAAACTTAACCCCTTTACCTTTATAAGGTTCTGGTTTCCGGAAAGAACGTATTTTAGCGCATACTTGACCCAATAATTGCTTATCACAAGACTCTAAAATAATAAGAGGGTTCTTATTTCTTTCTGACTTCGTTTCAACTTTAAGCTCAGAAGGCAATTGTATAAAAATAGTATGAGTATATCCCAATGAAAACTCAACGATATTAGCGTTATTCGAAACACGATAACCTACGCCCACAAGTTCCAGTCGTTTTTTATATCCCTCTGATACCCCAATTACCATATTATTTATCAACGCACGATATAAACCATGAAAAGCTCGTTCTTGCTTTTCATCACTTTGCCGCTCCAAAACAACAATTCCATTTTCTATCTTTACGTTAATCAATGGATTAACATACTGACTCAATTCTCCTTTCGGACCTTTTACCGTAACTATATTGTCTTCCAATGTCACAGCAACTCCACTCGGTATTGTAACAGGTAACTTTCCTATTCTAGACATATCATATCCTCCCCATTAATATACATAACACAATACTTCACCGCCAATCTTAAGCTGAGAGGCTTCCTTATCCGTCATCACACCTTTGGAAGTAGATATTATAACAATACCCAACCCATTAATAACACGTGGCATGTCTTTATATCCCGTATATTTACGCAAACCGGGAGAAGACACTCTGGTCAATTTCTTAATTGCGTTAACTTTGTTAACGGAATCATATTTCAAGGCTACTTTAATAGTTCCTTGTGGGCCATCTTCTATAAACTTATAATTAAGAATATACCCTTTCTCAAAAAGAATCTTTGTGATTTCCTTTTTCAAATTCGAAGCAGGAATTTCCACAACTCTGTGTTTGGCACTAATTGCATTCCTTAACCTCGTCAAATAATCTGCTATAGGATCTGTCATATAAAAATAATTAAATTGATCAGGACTCCCCTGATAATATTTAAAAGAATTACCAACTTGCTTTTCTCACACCCGGAATAAGCCCATTAGATGCCATTTCACGAAACTGGATTCTTGAAACCCCAAATTGACGAATATACCCTCTGGGACGTCCCGTCAATTTACAACGATTATGTAAACGCACCGGCGATGCATTTTTGGGTAATGCCTGCAAAGCTTCATAATCACCTGCTTTTTTCAATTCAGCTCTTTTTTTGGCATATTTGGCCACTAACTTCGCACGCTTCACTTCACGCGCTTTCATTGATTCCTTTGCCATCTTACATCAATCTCTTTTTACATTTTTAAAAGGTAAACCAAATTCTTTTAGCAAGGCATATCCTTCTTCATCCGTTTGAGCAGAAGTTACAAAGGTTATATTCATCCCTAAAATTCTAGTTATACCATCAATATTAATCTCCGGAAAAATAATCTGTTCTTGAACGCCAAGAGTATAATTACCTTTTCCGTCAAATTTACTTTCAATACCTCTAAAGTCACGAATACGTGGCAAGGCTACTCGAACTAACTTTTCGAGAAACTCATACATTTTCTCACGGCGTAATGTAACCATCACTCCGATAGGCATTTTCTTCCGTAACTTAAAATTAGATATATCTTTGCGAGAAACAGTAGCCACCGCTTTTTGACCGGTAATAGTCGTAATCTCGTTAATCGCCGTTTCAATTATTTTCTTGTCGGCAACAGCTATTCCCAATCCCTGGTTAATAACTATTTTTTTAAGTACAGGGACTTGCATTGGCGAAGAATACAAAAACTGTGATCTCAACGCAGGCGCAATACGTTCTGCATATTCTTTTTTAAGGCTGGCAGTATTACTCATTATTTGATTTCCTCCCCTGATTTTTTAGAATAACGCACTAAGGTTCCCTCAGAACCTATTCTTCTTCCAATACGCGTAGGTTTACCCGTTTTCGGATCAAGCGGATTCAAATTAGACGCATGAATAGAGGCTTCTTTTTTAATTATTCCTCCTTGTGGGTGTGTAGCATTAGGTTTCGTACTCTTAGATACCATATTGATACCTTCAACTATTGCACGGTTTTCTTTTACCAAAACCTTCAATACACGCCCTGTTTTTCCTCTGTCCACACCGGTATTTACGTAAACCGTATCACCTTTCTTTATATGTAATTTACTCATTACCCAATTCTTTTTACAAAGTTTAAAGTACTTCAGGTGCAAGTGATACCACTTTCATGTTTTTGGTACGAAGTTCCCTTGCTACGGGACCAAAGATACGACTACCTCTGATTTCACCTGCATTATTCAATAAAACACAAGCATTATCGTCAAAACGTATGTAAGAACCGTCAGCACGACGAATTTCTTTTTTAGTACGTACTATCAACGCTTTTGACACAGCACCTTTCTTAATTTCACCAGAAGGAATAACACTCTTTATTGAAACAACAATAGTGTCGCCTACTGAAGCATAACGACGTCTTGTACCTCCCAATACACGAATACATAACGCCTCTTTCGCCCCGCTATTATCACACACTATAAGTCTGGATTCTGTTTGTATCATAATTATTTAGCTCTTTCAATTATTTCTACCAATCTCCATCTCTTCGTTTTGCTCAAAGGACGAGTTTCCATAATACGCACGGTATCGCCAATATTACATTCATTTTTTTCATCATGAGCATGGTATTTTTTCGTTTTACTAACGAACTTACCATATATGGGATGTTTTTCTTTAAATTTTGAAGCAACTGTAATAGTTTTTTCCATTTTATTGCTTAACACAACCCCTGTCCTTTCTTTTCTTAAATTTCTAGCTTCCATCAAACTCATCATTTATTTATTAAGTTCTCTTCGGTGCAATTCTGTCTTCATACGCGCAATAATTCTACGTAATTGTCTGATTTGAGCAGGATTTTCTAAGGGAGAGATAGTATGATTTATAGTCAATTGTTTATAATTGTTTATTTCTACCTCTACTCTTTCAGCCAAATCGGCAGTAGTCAATTCTTTTATTTCTGTATTTTTCATATACGTCATGCATTTGCATTTTGAATATCAAAATCACGTCTAACTATAAATCTGGTTGTCACAGGCAATTTCTGTGCTGCTAAACGCAATGCTTCTTTCGCAATGTCATAAGATACTCCTTCCACTTCAATTATTATTCTTCCGGGCGTAATAGGAGCCACAAATCCTTCCGGCGAACCCTTACCTTTACCCATACGCACTTCGGCCGGCTTTTTAGTAATTGGTTTATCAGGGAAAATACGAATCCAAATTTGTCCTTGACGTTGCATATATCTTGTTACGGCAACACGTGCCGCTTCAATTTGCCTACCGGTAATCCATTTACTTTGTAGGGCTTTAATTCCAAAAGAACCAAAGGCAAGCTGATTACCTCTTTGAGCATTGCCCTTCATACGCCCCTTTTGCTGTCTTCTGAATTTTGTCTTTTTCGGCTGTAACATAATTCCTAAAATTCAAATCCGTTTAGCGATTACTACTTTTCTTTCTTTTGAAGTTCCTTCCGCCACCATTGTTTCCACCATTATTTCCACGACCGCCGGCATTATCTTTACTTTGCGTAAAATTCGGAGCTAATTCCCTTTTAGTATATATTTCACCCCTACAAATCCAAACTTTTACACCAAGAAGACCAACTTTTGTCAAAGCTTCGGCATGACAATAATCAATATCTGCCCTAAAAGTATGCAACGGAGTCCTTCCCTCTTTATACATTTCGGAACGAGCCATTTCTGCACCGTTCAAACGTCCCGAAATTTGTACTTTAATACCTTCCGCCCCCATACGCATAGTATTCGCAATAGCCATTTTAATGGCACGGCGATAGGCGATTTTCCCTTCAACCTGACGAGCAATATTATTAGCTACGATAACTGCATCTAATTCCGGTCTTTTTATTTCAAAAATGTTTATTTGAATATCTTTATCGGTAATTTTTTTCAACTCTTCTTTCAACTTATCAACTTCTTGCCCACCCTTACCGATAATAATTCCCGGACGCGCAGTACAAACAGTGATAGTTACAAGTTTTAATGTACGCTCAATTACAATTCGCGATACACTCGCTTTAGCAAGCCGTGCATTAAGATATTTACGAATCTTACTATCTTCCAGCAAAGAGTCACCGTAATTATTTCCGCCATACCAATTAGAATCCCATCCTCTGATGATTCCTAAACGATTACTTATTGGATTAACTTTCTGTCCCATCCGGCTTAATTTTGATCTACATTATTACTTTTAGTATCCACGAACAAAGTCACATGATTGGAACGTTTACGAATTCTATGACCTCTCCCTTGTGGAGCCGGTCTCATCCTCTTTAACGTAGCTCCAGCATCAACAAAAATTTTAGAAACATACAATTCACCACCTTCTGCTTTACGTTCGTTTTTCTGCTCCCAATTTGCAATTGCAGAGCGTAATAATTTCTCTACTCTTGCAGCTGCTTCTTTTGAAGAAAATTTTAATACGCCAAGCGCCCTGTTTACTTCCAATCCACGAATCATATCTACCACTAGACGCATTTTTCGAGGAGAAGTAGGTACATTCCGCAATCTCGCAAAATATAACGTCTTAAGATCCTCTTTTCTTTCTTCAGCCGATATTCTTTTTCTTTCTCCCATTTATATGATTACTTTATTATTTCAGATATATTTCTTTTTTATTTTTTCCTATTACCTGCATGGCCTCTGAAAGTACGAGTTGGAGCAAATTCACCCAACTTATGACCTACCATATTCTCAGTAACATAAACAGGAATAAATTTATTTCCATTGTGAACCGCAACTGTATGTCCCACAAAATCAGGCGAAATCATTGAAGCCCTCGCCCATGTCTTAACAACAGCTTTCTTGCTTGATTCATTCATAGCAAGTACTTTCTTCTCAAGCTTTACATTAATATATGGTCCTTTTTTTAATGAACGACTCATAATTTACTCAATTAATCAGATTACTTTTTTCTTCTTTCAATAATATACTTAGACGATTGCTTCTTGGGGGATCTTGTCTTGAGTCCCTTAGCATATAATCCCTTACGAGATCTCGGATGTCCTCCTGAAGCACGACCTTCACCACCACCCATCGGATGATCAACAGGATTCATAACCACGCCGCGATTACGGGGACGACGACCCAACCACCTTGAACGACCGGCTTTCCCTGAATGTTCCAACGCGTGATCCGAATTACCTACACTACCGATAGTAGCCTTACATGTACTAAGTATCTGTCTCACTTCTCCTGAAGGCAATTTGATAACACAATATTTACCTTCTCTTGAAGTTAACTGAGCAAAGTTTCCAGCCGACCTAACTAAAGCAGCACCTTGCCCCGGACGTAATTCTACATTATGAATTACTGTACCTACAGGAATATTCTGTAAAGGAAGCGTATTACCAATCTCCGGCGATGCATTCTCACCTGACAGTAAAGTCGCACCCACTTGCAATCCATTAGGAGCAATTATATATCTTTTTTCACCATCAGCGTAAAACAATAATGCAATACGAGCCGAACGATTCGGATCATACTCAATTGTCTTTACCACTGCCGGCACACCATCCTTATTTCTCTTGAAATCAACTATTCTAATTATCTTCCGGTGTCCGCCTCCAATATAACGCATAGTCATTTTACCCGTATTATTGCGACCACCTGACGATTTCTTACCATATACAAGAGATTTCTCCGGTACCCGTGTGGTAATTTCATCAAAAGTACCGATAATTTTATGTCTTTGCCCCGGTGTTATGGGCTTAAATTTACGTACTGCCATTTTTTCTAAATATTGCTGTAAAGGTCAATCGTATCCCCTTTTTTCAACGTTACTATCGCTTTTTTATAAGCATTGGTCCTACCCTTTATAAAACCAGCCTTTGTATAACGATTTTTGTTCTTACCGGAATAACTCGCGGTATTCACGCTTTCTACTGTTACATTATAGAGGCTTTCTATTTCTTTCTTAATTTCCAGCTTATTGGCACTCGGACGTACAATAAAACCGAAACGATTAAGCTTCTCGGTTATCTTATTCATTTTTTCCGTTACCAATGGTTTAACAATAATCCCCATTTATTTAAGCCTCCTTATCATTACTTAAAGTTCTATTAATAGCCAAAACCGCACTCTCCGTCAATATAAGAATTCCTGCATCCAATACTCTATAAGTGTTTAATCCGGAAACAGGCTGAACATTAATGCCTTTTATATTACGAGCGGACAAATATACGTTTTTATTCGATTCCGAAAAAATTACAAGTAACTTTTTATCGGATACTTTAAGGTTTTTTGTAATTGCAATAAATCCCTTTGTCTTAGGCGATTCAAAAGTAAAGTCTTCAACAATAACGACAGCATTCTCTTGAATTTTATATGACAAAGCCGATTTTCTAGCCAATATCTTCACTTTCTTATTCAATTTAAAAGAATAATCTCTTGGTCTGGGACCAAAAACACGTCCTCCACCTACCAAAACCGGAGAATTTATATCACCACGACGGGCTCCGCCGCCACCTTTCTGACGACCAAGTTTACGTGTAGAACCACTCACCTCACTCCTCTCTTTTGCCTTGTGGGTACCCTGACGATTATTAGCCATAAATTGCTTAACGTCTAAATAAATAGCGTGGTCGTTTGGTGCAATTCCGAAGACAGATTCGCTTAACGTAACCTTTCTCCCTGTGTCTTCACCTTTTATATTATATACGTTAACTTCCATTATTTCTCAATTATTACGATTGAACCTTTACATCCGGGAACAGAACCTTTAATCAAAAGAAGATTATGTTCCGCTATCACCTTTAATACTTGCAGATTTTGGACAGTAACCCTCTCGTCTCCCATCTGCCCTGCCATACGCATTCCTTTGAATACTTTCGCCGGATATGAACAAGCTCCTATAGACCCCGGCTTACGAGCACGATTGTGTTGTCCGTGAGTAGCTTGTCCTACTCCACCGAAATTGTGTCTTTTCACTACACCTTGAAAACCTTTACCTTTCGAAGTTCCCACAACATCAACATAAATCGCATCATTAAATACTTCTACCGTAAGGGTATCCCCCGGATTTAATTCTTTATCAAATCCTTTGAACTCAGCCAAGTGTCTCTTGGGTGTTACTCCTGCTTTCTTAAAGTGTCCCATTAAAGGTTCAGTTGTATGCTTTTCCTTCATTTCCTGAAACCCTACTTGAACAGCTGCATAACCGTCTTTTTCAACAGTCTTGATTTGAGTCACAACACAAGGACCTACTTCGATAACAGTGCATGGCACGTTTTTACCATCAGCACTGAAAACGGATGTCATTCCGATTTTTTTTCCTAATAATCCCGGCATTTCACTATAAATTATTTAATTATCATACTTTAATTTCAACCTCCACTCCACTTGGCAATTCCAATTTCATCAACGCATCCACAGTCTTTGCTGTCGAACTGTAAATATCAATTAATCTTTTATACGAAGACAATTCAAACTGTTCTCTCGACTTTTTGTTTACGAACGTCGAACGGTTCACCGTAAATATACGCTTATGCGTAGGAAGAGGTATAGGACCACTTACTATAGCCCCCGTTGCTTTCACTGTTCTTACAATCTTTTCTGCTGATTTATCCACCAAATTGTGATCGTAAGATTTTAATTTAATTCTAATTTTCTGACTCATTTTCTTTTTTAATTAAACATTATAAAATCTAAAAGAAGTTGCAGATTAAGAGTCATTCGCTAATCTCACTACTTCCGAGAATTTCTAAAGTAGATCCACGCGTCCCTTAACTTCTTCCAACACTGCTTTACCTATTGAAGTAGAAACTTGAGCATGATGTGAATAAGTCATTGACGAAGTAGCGCGACCGGAAGTAATAGTACGCAACGTAGTTACATAACCAAACATCTCAGCCAATGGAACCAATGCTTTAATAATTCGAGCTCCCAAAGAGCGACTTGATTCCATTCCTTCTACTTGACCACGACGCTTATTCAAATCACCAATGACATCTCCCATATTTTCTTCAGGAGTCACTATTTCTAATTTCATCATTGGTTCCATCAATACGGGGCCTGCTTTGGCACATGCGCTCCGATACGCCTGAATGGCACATATCTCAAAGGAAAGTTGATCGGAGTCAACAGGGTGGAATGACCCGTCAACCAATGTTACTTTCAACGAATCAAGCGGATAACCAGCCAACACACCATTTTTCATTGCACTTTGAAAACCCTTCTGAACAGCAGGAATAAATTCTTTAGGTATATTACCACCTTTCACTGCGTCAACAAACTGCAATCCACCTCCTGTATAATCTTTATCTATCGGTCCGACATTTACTATAATATCCGCAAATTTACCACGACCACCCGACTGTTTTTTATAGACTTCACGCAAGTTAACCGTCTTGGTAATAGCTTCTTTATAGTTTACTTGAGGGCGACCCTGATTACATTCTACTTTAAATTCACGCTTCAAACGGTCAATGATAATATCCAAATGAAGCTCTCCCATACCTGAGATAATTGTCTGACCCGTTTGTTCGTCTGTTCTTACTGTAAACGTGGGATCCTCTTCTGCCAATTTAGCCAACCCATTAGACAATTTATCCATATCTTTTTGAGTCTTCGGTTCAACTGCAATACCAATTACCGGTTCGGGAAAATCCATAGATTCCAATACGATGGGTGTCGCTTCGTCACAAAGCGTATCTCCTGTGTGAATATCTTTAAAACCTACCCCTGCGCCTATGTCACCGGCTCCGATAACTTCAACAGGATTTTGCTTATTGGAATGCATCTGAAACAAACGGGAAACACGTTCTTTTTTTCCCGAACGAGAATTATAAATATAGGAACCTGCATCAATCTTACCTGAATATACCCTAATAAATGTCAAACGACCTACATACGGGTCTGTAGCAATTTTAAATGCTAATGCCACTGTTTTTTCATCTTCATCCGGTCTTCTACTTATCTCCGCTCCCGTATCGGGATTTGTTCCTGTCACATTTCCGGCATCCAACGGCGAAGGCAAAAAGGCACAAACGTAATCGAGCAATGTCTGAACTCCTTTATTCTTGAACGACGAACCACAAACCATCGGAACAATCTTCATTTGAATCGTTCCTTTGCGAAGCGCCTTTACTATTTCTTCTTCTGTAATAGAAGAAGGATCGTCGAGATATTTCTCCGCCAAAAAATCATTATAGTCAGCGGCTTTTTCGAGCATCTTGTCTCTCCATTCGTTGCACTCACCAATAAGATCCACCGGAATATCTTCTATATCATAATCAGCTCCCATTGTTTCGTCACGCCAAAGAATGGCTTTCATCTTAATTAAATCAACCACCCCTTTAAAGTTCTCTTCTGCTCCGATAGGTACAACCACCGGACACGGGTTAGCACCCAAAATATTTATCATTTGACGAACAACTCCAAAAAAATCGGCGCCTGAACGGTCCATCTTATTTACATAACCAATACGAGGCACGTTATACTTATCAGCTTGTCGCCAAACCGTTTCGGATTGAGGCTCTACCCCTCCTACTGCACAATAAGTAGCCACTGCACCGTCAAGCACACGAAGGGAACGTTCTACTTCAGCAGTAAAGTCTACGTGTCCCGGAGTATCTATCAAGTTGATTTTATATAGTTCATCAGCATACTTCCATCTCGTAGTTGTAGCCGCTGATGTAATAGTAATACCTCGTTCTTGCTCCTGCTCCATCCAATCCATCGTTGCCGCGCCATCATGCACTTCCCCTATTTTATGGGTCAATCCGGTATAGAAGAGGATACGTTCGGAAGTTGTTGTTTTTCCGGCATCAATGTGAGCCATGATACCGATATTACGTGTCAAATGTAAATCCTGTTTTGCCATTCTTTTAAATTCTCATTACTAAAAAGTTTTCTCTATCAGCCAAATCGGTCTTCTTATTTAGTATTAGAATCTAAAATGTGCAAATGCACGGTTAGCTTCAGCCATTCTGTGCATATCTTCTTTGCGTTTATAAGCCCCCCCCTGTTCGTTATAAGCATCCGCAATTTCAGCAGCAAGTTTATCCGCCATGGTCTTTCCGCTTCTTTTGCGAGCATATAAAATCATGTTTTTCATTGAAATGGATTCCTTACGACTAGGACGAACTTCTGTAGGAACTTGAAAAGTAGCTCCTCCTACACGACGAGATTTCACCTCTACTTGCGGGGTGATATTATCCAAGGCTTTTATCCAAATTTCCAAAGTGGATTTTTCTTCGTTGTGAAGTTTTGCTTTTACAATCTCTAAAGCTGCATAAAAAATTTCATAAGAAGCATTTTTCTTCCCATCGTACATTAGATGGTTCACAAACTTTGAAACTTTTTGATCATTGAAGACGGGATCCGGTAGGATAACGCGCTTCTTAGGTTTTGATTTCCTCATTTTTTTGGTTGAAAATAATGTTTTATGTTTCCAGTCGATATTATTGCCTTCAATCCCCTCTCTCGGGATTTACTCAACCCTAAATAACTCCGATAAACTTATTACGATAAATATTCCTCTATATGATTATAACTGATTTTAATTTAACAGACAAGTCATCATTTTTTCTTTGCTGCCGTTCCCTTTGATGTCGTTCCCTTTCCTGCCGGAACTTGCCCTGCTTTCGGACGTTTAGCACCATATTTGGAACGCCTTTGTGTGCGTCCGGCTACACCCGCAGTATCCAACGTACCGCGAACAATATGATAACGAACCCCCGGAAGATCTTTCACACGTCCACCACGCACCAACACAATGGAGTGTTCCTGCAAATTATGCCCTTCACCCGGAATATAAGAGTTTACCTCTTTTTGATTAGTTAAACGTACACGAGCCACTTTACGCATTGCGGAATTTGGCTTTTTAGGAGTTGTAGTATAGACCCTCACACAGACACCACGTCGCTGAGGACAAGAATCTAATGCAGGAGACTTACTTTTCTCCGTTAAAACTTTCCGCCCTTTCCTTACTAATTGTTGAATTGTAGGCATTTTAATCTTTTTTTAGTTATATTTATATTTATTGTTTTTTATATCTGTATTTTCAATATAGCCTACTTTGGCTCCTATTTTGGTTCGCAAAGTTATAAATGTTATTTGAATTATCAATACATTCATCATAACTTTTTGATATGATTAAACAAGGCAACGAATTCTATATGGTAGTAAAAATAAAGTAAATACACACCTTTCAATTACGAGATTTTGAACGTAAATATATTTACAAGATTCCCATATACAATACCATAAACTATAACTCAATGATATAGAAATAGAATAAACGTGGGGATATTTTTTCTGTAGAACCCCAACTAATCAGAAAAATGCGGAGCATCTACACTATCAACTTGACAATCTGTTTTTTTTTCATCCTTTTCTTGTTCTTCCTCGCCATCAACAATTTCCGGTTTTTGAGGTCCATATTTCTTAAAAAAGTATGCACATATAGTTCCTGTTATCGCACCGCCAAAATGCCCTTCCCACGAAGTAGAAGGTTTGGCAAAAAGAGGAAACATATTCCATACTAATCCGCCATATAAAAAAGCAACAAGTAGAGAAATGGCAATCAGCGGTACATGCTTTCTTATTATACCACTGAAAAATAGAAAAAAAACCAATCCGTAAATGACGCCACTCGCACCAACGTGCCACCCTTCTTTCCCTATCAGGAAAGTTACTGTCCCACACCCTACCCAGATAATAAAGAAAATGGATGAAGCAATGTCTCTGTAAAAATAGAACAAACACCATGATAAAAAAAAGAAAGGAATCGTATTGGCAAAAAGATGCTTGAAACTACTATGCACCAGTGGATGAGCAAATATTCCGAAAATTCCCTTTTTTGATAACGGATACACGCCTAAATGAATAAAATTCCAATTCATTCCAACCTCCAGTACTTTCATCACATACATCAGAAAAACAAGAAACAACGGTATAACTATTGCCACGATGCTTCGTTGTAATTCATTTGTTTTCATGATTCTGAAGTTTTATTTTTGAGAAAAATACAAAAAATGGGAGAACGCGAAAAATAAACCGACTTTTTATTTCTGGATTCTCTCATAAATTTGTATCTTTGATAAGATTCTTATATGAATTAAATAATAACCTTTTTAATAATTGCATGATTATGAGTTATCTACGATTTGACAAGACTCTCATGAATAATTTGGAAGAGTCTCTGCCAAGGGAGATTTTGCGAACAAATAAATCGGGAGCTTATCATTGTACCACCATTGTAGATTGTAATACACGAAAGTATCACGGTTTATTGGTTATCCCTGTCCCCGAAATAGACGATGAAAATCACGTATTACTTTCTTCCTTGGATGAAACAATAATTCAACATGGTGCAGCATTTAATTTAGGTTTACACAAGTATCAAGGAGGTTCATTTAGTCCAAACGGGCATAAATATATTCGGGAATTTGATTGCGAAAAAATACCGAAAACGACTTATCGGGTGGGAGGAGTAATGCTGACCAAAGAAAAGATTCTTGTTTACCATGAAAACAGAATTTTGATTCGTTACACATTGATTGATGCACATTCACCAATCAAACTCCGTTTGCGTCCACATCTCGCTTTCAGAAGTGTGCGACAATATTCTAAAGAAAATACAAGCGCCACTCGTGATTATCAACCAGTGGATAATGGGATAAAAACTCGCATGTACTCCGTTTATCCCGAACTGTTCATGCAATTGAATAAAAAAAATGAATTCTGTTTTACTCCCGATTGGTACAGAAATTTTGAATATCCCAAAGAACAAGAAAGAGGATACGAAGCTCATGAAGATTTGTACATACCCGGCTATTTTGAAGTGGATATGAAAAAAGGAGAAAGTATTATTTTTTCTGCGGGATTATCCGAAGTTGGAACTCGTCAATTAAAACAAACCTTTGAAAAAAGTATATCGGGTCGTACACCGCGAGATAGTTTTCTCCATTGTTTAAAAAATTCCGCTCACCAATTCCACAACAAACAAGACAACGATTACTATATCCTTGCCGGATATCCATGGTTTAAATGCCGGGCAAGAGATATGTTTATTTCCCTACCGGGACTAACACTTGGTATTGATGAAATATCCGAATTTGAAAACGTGATGGATACTGCTCAAAAAGCGATATATAGTTTTATGAAAGGGGAAACGGACAAGTATAAAATCTATGAGATGGAACACCCTGACGTTCTTTTATGGGCTATATGGACGCTGCAACAGTATGCAAAAGAGACTAACCGTGAACGATGCCATACGAAGTACGGAGTTTTGATGGAAGAAATCATACATTTCATTAGTGAACAGAAACACAACAATTTATCACTTTTAGAAAACGGATTACTATATACCGATGGAACGGAAAGAGCAGTAACATGGATGAATTCTTCGGGAGAAGATGGCAAACCGATTATACCTCGTACGGGATACGTGCTGGAAATTAATGCTTTGTGGTACAATGCGTTGAAATTTGTTGCTGATATGTCTCGCGAAAAAAACAACATTTCTTTGGCTGACAAATTGGATGCGCAAGCAGAAATAACCGGTAATTCATTTATAAAAGTATTCTATAATGAACACAGCTATCTGTTTGATTATGTGAGTAGCAATAAAGATTGGTATCCGGATTGGAGTATGCGTCCCAACATGATATTTGCTGCTGCTTTTGATTATTCGCCGCTTGAACGCGGTCAACAAAAAGCCGTATTGGATATCGTTACCAAAGAATTACTTACTCCGAAAGGTCTTCGCACATTGAGTCCGAAAAGTGGGGGTTACCACCCAAACTATGTAGGCTCTCAAACACAAAGAGATTACGCTTATCACCAGGGAACAGCATGGCCTTGGTTGATGGGCTTTTATTTGGAAGCATACCTCAAAATCCATAAAAGAAGTGGGATTTCGTTCGTAGATCGTTATTTACGCGGATTTGAGATTGAGATGACCTCTCATTGTATCGGTTCAATACCCGAGCTGTTCGATGGGAATCCTCCTTTCAAGGGTCGTGGAGCCATATCGTTTGCAATGAGCATTGCCGAAATTCTACGTATCCTAAAACTTGTATCTAAATTTAATAATCAGGAAGAACAACAAAAATGAAAGTTTTAATGTTTGGCTGGGAGTTCCCTCCCCACATATCGGGAGGTCTGGGAACTGCAAGTTATGGCTTGACTAAAGGCATGTCTGAGCAAAAGGATTTGGAAATAACCTTTTGCATACCTAAACCTTGGGGAGACGAAGACCAAAGTTTCTTACGAATAATTGGTATGAACAGTACTCCTGTTGTATGGCGAGAAGTTAGCTGGGATTATGTGAACAACAGGGTGGGAGCATACATGAATCCTCAATTATATTATGACTTAAGAAATCATATTTATGCTGACTTTAATTATCAATACACAAACGATTTAGGGTGTATTGAATTTTCCGGACGTTACCCTGATAATTTACATGAAGAAATAAACAACTATTCTATCGTTGCAGGAGTGATAGCCCGTCAACAACAATTCGACATTATACACTCGCATGATTGGTTAACTTATCCGGCAGGTATTCATACTAAAATGGTTTCCGGAAAACCGTTAGTTATTCACGTACATGCTACTGATTTTGATCGCAGTCGTGGAAATGTTAATCCGACGGTATATGCTATTGAAAAAAATGGTATGGATCACGCAGACCATATTATGTGCGTAAGTGAGTTAACCCGTCAAACAGTAATTCACCGGTATTTTCAAAACCCCAATAAGGTCTCAACAGTACACAATGCTGTTTCACCGTTACCGCAAGAAATCATGGATATTCCTGTGAAAAAGAATCCGAAAGAAAAGATTGTTACTTTTCTTGGACGAATCACTATGCAAAAAGGACCGGAATATTTTGTTGAAGCCGCTACTATGGTATTGCATCACACACATAACGTTCGGTTCGTAATGGCAGGCAATGGAGACATGATGGACCAAATGATTCATTTAGTTGCCGAAAGAGGAATTGCCGATCGTTTCCACTTTCCCGGATTCATGAAAGGAAAGCAAGTATATGAATTGCTGAAAGCAAGCGATGTATATATTATGCCTTCGGTTTCGGAACCTTTTGGTATTTCTCCGCTCGAAGCAATGCAGGTTAATGTGCCTACAATCATATCCAAACAATCCGGTTGTGCGGAAATTTTAGATAAATGTATTAAAATTGATTACTGGGATATTCACGCTATGGCTGATGCTATTTATTCCATTTGTACTTATCTTTCCATGTACGAATATCTCAGAGATGAAGGCAAAAAAGAAGTGGACGAAATAAAATGGGAGAATGTCGGATACAAAGTTCGCAGTATTTACGACCACATTTTAGGAAGAAATTGAATTGGTATGGATATTTGCAATCCAAATTAAACATTGAAAAATTAACATTAAACAATTATATAATGAGAACCATTTGTTTTTATTTCGAAATACATAAAATTATCCATCTGAAACGTTATCGTTTTTTTGATATAGGTACGGATCATTATTATTATGACGATTATTTGAATGAAACGACTATTACAGAAACTGCAGAACGTTCCTATATTCCAGCACTCACCGCCTTACTCGATATGGTAAAAAAATCTAATGGAGAGTTTAAGGTTGCATTTTCCATTTCCGGTGTCGCATTAGAACAATTGGAGATTTATGCCCCTTCTGTTTTAGATTTATTGCATCAATTAAATGATACAGGTTGCTGTGAATTCTTAGCAGAACCTTATTCCCACGGATTATCATCTTTAATTAATGAAGTATGCTTTAGAGAAGATGTATTACGTCAAGCCACGAAAATGAAGGAACTTTTCAGAAAAAAACCGAAAGTATTCCGTAATTCCAGCTTAATCTATTCGGATGAAATCGGTGCAATCGTAGCAAGTATGGGATTTAAAGGAATGTTGACCGAAGGAGCTAAACATATACTTGGTTGGAAGAGTCCTCACTATGTATATCATTGCTGTCAAGCTCCAAGTTTGAAATTGTTGTTGCGAGATTATAAATTGTCCGATGATATCAGTCTGCGTTTCTCTAATTCTAATTGGAGTGAGTACCCACTTTATGCCGATACCTATATGAACTGGATTGCTGCCTATCCAAAAGAAGAGAATGTGATTAATGTTTTTATGGAATTGTGTGCTTTGGGTATGGATCAGCCACTTTCTTCCAATATTTTGGAATTCTTGAAGGCACTTCCGGATCAAGCCAAAGAAAGAGGTATCACTTTTTCTACTCCGACGGAAATTATTACAAAAGAAAATTCTTCGTCCGCTATATCTGCCACTTACCCGCTTTCGTGGGTTGACGAAGAAAGAGATGTCAGCCCGTGGTTAGGTAATGTGTTGCAACGAGAAGCTTTCAACAAACTATATAATGTAGCCGAACGTGTACGTTTATGCAACGATCCTGCCATTAAGCAAGATTGGGATTATCTGCAAGCCAGCAATAATTTCCGTTTCATGACAACCAAGCACATGAGTGTAGGTCTCTATCGCGGCATATACAATTCGCCGTACGACGCTTTCACCAACTATATGAATATATTAGGAGATTTCATCAAACGAATAAACGCACTCTATCCGGAAGACATGGATAATGAAGAGCTAAATCCATTGTTGACAATCATAAATAATCAAGAACAAGAATTGGATAAATTACATAAGGAATTGGATAAATTCCGAACAAAAACTCAAAAGTCAAAATAAAGGCAAGAGAAAAAGCCTCATTTCGTTTTTTCATATAAATTGATGAGGCTTTTCTTATTTTATAAAACTATCATTTTTTCTTTCTCAATACCACCGCTGTACGTGCCGGTATATAGAGTTTCAACCATTCTTTCTTATGCGAAGCATACAAGGGATCAGGAATAGTAGCATGCTCTACATTATCGTTAGCAAAACCATATCCACCGTAAATTTTATTGTCTGTATTAAGCACTACTTCATAAGTGCCTATCGGAACTAAAAAACCATAATCGGTGTATGAAGTTACCGGATTAAAATTAAACACAAAAACAAGATCTTCACGCATATATGCCAACACCTGATCACCATCATTATGCCAAATTTCCAGTACCGGATAACTTTGGAATCCTTTTACATTTTTCATTACTTGTAACATAGCTGCATCAAAATCACCCATATAGTGATATGCAAGATTTTTGTTATCAACCAAATCCCATTGTCTGCGAGCATATTTATAAGACCAACCGTTGCCATCACGTGGAAAATCAATCCATTCGGGATGTCCAAACTCGTTACCCATAAAGTTCAAATATCCTCCATTAATAGTAGTAGCCGTAAGCAAACGAATCATTTTATGCAATGCTATACCACGATTTACTTTATAATTTTCATCACCCTTTTGCATAAACCAATACATATCGGCGTCAATTAGATGAAAAATAATAGTTTTATCTCCTACCAAAGCTTGGTCGTGACTTTCGGTATAAGAAATTGTTTTCTCCTCATAACGCCGATTAGTTACTTCCCAAAACATAGCCGATGGTTTCCAATCTTCATCTATTTTTTCTTTCAGTATCTTAATCCAATAATCAGGGATATTCATTGCCATACGATAGTCAAAACCATATCCGCCGTCTTCAAACTTGGTTGCAAGCCCCGGCATACCCGACACTTCTTCAGCTATGGTAATAGCATTAGGGTTCACCTGATGAATCAAATCATTAGCTAACGTCAGATAACAAATAGCATTACCATCCTGATTTCCATTGAAATAAAAATCATAGTGAGTAAAAGCCTCGCCCAATCCATGACTATAATAAAGCATAGAGGTTATCCCGTCAAAACGGAAACCATCGAATTTATATTCTTCCAACCAAAACTTACAATTGGATAGCAAAAAATGCAATATCTCATTCTTTCCGTAATCAAAGCAAAGAGAGTCCCATGCCGGATGTTCGCGCCTGCCTCCAGAATAGAAAAATTGATTGGGATCACCGGCAAAATTACCTAATCCTTCCACTTCATTCTTTACTGCATGCGAATGAACAATATCCATAATTACAGCTACCCCCATACTATGAGCCGTATCTATCAGTGCTTTCAATTCATCCGGCGTACCGAAACGCGAAGAAGCTGCAAAGAAACTGGAAACATGATAACCAAAACTTCCATAATAAGGATGTTCTTGTATAGCCATTATCTGGATACAATTATAACCGGCTTTAACAATACGAGGAAGCACTTTTTCGCAAAATTCTCTATAAGTCCCCACTTTCTCCGCTTCCTGAGCCATACCGATATGGCATTCATATATTAGTAATGGGTCGGTGGCAGGTTTAAAATTTTTAATTTTAAACTCAAAAGGGTTTTCAGGAAACCATACCTGTGCGCTAAATATCTTTGTCGCATCGTCTTGAACCACACGTGTAATCCATGCCGGAATGCGTTCTCCTTCTCCTCCTACCCAATATATTTTTAACTTATAAAGATCCTGATGGTGCAAGGCGTTAGCAGGAAGTTTTATCTCCCAATTACCACTATCCAAACGTTTAAGTGCATATTTTTCATTTTCTTTCCAATCGGAAAATGTTCCTATTAGATAAATTCGAATAGCATTGGGAGCCCATTCCCGGAACAACCACTCATTTCCAGTACGATGTAAACCAAAATAAAGATATCCTGAAGCAAAATCGGACAAGGTTTGTTTATCGCTGTGCGTTAATTCCGACTTCTTACACATGGCATAATCATAACGACCATTTATGGCATTCTCGTACGGGTCTAGCCATGAGTCATTTACAAGTACTTTCAATCTTTTTCGTTCCATGCTACTAGTATTGTTTTAAACATTTACACTCTTACTTTTATGATGGCTTTTTTTACTCCAATTGCCGATATGCCGGGCGCATGTCCGTCTTGCGGAAAAAATACAGCAAACATCCCCGGCTTTACCATTACATAACTTTCAGCCAATCCATCAAAAAAAGTAATATCTTTTTCCACATTATAAGGCGCATCTGCCGGCGTACAATCCTTCTTCGGAGTATATCCCATTACTTCCACCCCCGAAAGTGGAGTTTGGATATCAATAAATTCATTGTGAGTCTCGAGCTTGGCTTCCTCTTTTGTTTTGGAAGCAGTTTGTACAATGCTTATTACAAGGTCTTTACCTTTTAGCTCCGTTTTTCCTGATTCCATTGCATTCAAATCATGAGTTTTAATAAATTCAACAGCTTCCTTAAACAAAGGATTTAGCAAAACATATTTTCCCAAATTTTCCAATGTATCTATTATCATAACTTTTTCATATTATGTTTATTATAATTGCTATTTACTATTCAAAATCATCAATGGTATAATTGACAAAATCCATGAAACGTTTCAACTGACGAAATATATTTTCTATATTACTCAACATTTCTGTTTCAGAAACCAAGAAAAATTCTTCCGTTACGCTGTAAGAACATGAGTAGTCTTTACATTTTAAATAATCAATATATTTAAAATCTTTAGGGAAACCTTTGGGAGCTGTTTTTAGAAAATTTTCTCCTACTACAGGGAAGTATTTTTTAAATACCGGATCTTCAACTATGGAAATATACTCGTCGATATTCTCATAAATAGCTTGTCGAACAGCTTTTAATAAATCGGACGACATACAAATACTCCCTCCTGCCAACAAACAATTACCCGGCTCAAGATGAATATAATATCCACCGTGATTTGATTTTTTCCCTTTTGCGTTAATAAAACCGCCTATATGTGTTTTATAAGGAGTTTTATCTGAGGAAAAACGTATATCGCGATAGATACGATAGGTACAATCTTTAGCCTGTACATTTTTTATCGTTTCGTCAAAGAATGATATACGGGAAATAACAACACTTAGAAAATTCTCAAATTCCACTTGAACTTTCTCATATTCGTCACGCTGACTAATAAACCACTCTCGATTATTATTAACCGCAAGTTCTTTCAAAAAACGGATGATAAGAGATAAATTCATTCGTTATTTCTTTTTTGTTTATTACACAAATTTACGAAAAATATTTATAATAAGTATATTACCGAAAAACATAAATGAAACAAGAAAGATATAAAACAAGACAAAAAAATAGGACGCCTTTCTTTCCCCAAAGCATCCTATCTTTACTGTCTTTTAAATTGACGTATCAATTATCTTTTAGCAGAATAATTAATTTTCAATGCATAAGCCTGACGAAGAGCCTGTTTTATATCAGTAACAACCCCCATTTTTGTTTCTTGATCAATTTTCAATGACACTGTCATAAACGGTTGATCTTCTTCTCTCATACTCGATCTTTCTTGAATAATATAATCTTGGATTTCAGCCACTTCAGCATAGCTGTCGTTTAACTGAATACGACTCTCAGAACCCATTTTTTTACGAAATTCCTGTGTCGGTTTTCCCACATAGATAAACGTAACCAATGATTTCTTTTCAAGCTTTTCAAGTTCAGTACCTTGCGGAACCTTAAATTCAACTTTTAATGTTACTTCACGCAACGTTGTTACAATCATAAAGAAGAACAACAAAGTAAAGATAAGGTCAGGCAAAGAAGAAGTATTTAACGTAGGCATCTCTCGTTTACCTGTTTTATTAAATTTACCCATTATTTTTTCCCTCCGTAATTTTTAGGTTCAGCCTCAGATATTCTCTGAGGATAAATGTCACGAATTGCTTTTTGTTGCCCCTCCGTTAGTTCCGCATATTTTTTTTGCCACTTTTCTTGTGCTTTTTCATCCCTCAGTTCATTATAAGCCGCAACAAGTTCATTTTGAACCTGAAAATATGCATCATAAGAGGTTCCCCGGTCATTCTGTAAAGATATTATATGATCCTTAGTAATCATCACATCACCAAAAAAATCAACATTCACAAGACTTAATTCCGGTAACCACGAGTCATTATTTGGATTAGCAATAAATTCTTTAGCTCTCGTTCTCAACGCTTTCAAATTCCTTATATCCATTATATCCTGACCACATTTCAATTCATTATTAGCATTTATAAGAACAACCAATACATTACGTTCTTTTACGTCAATTTCGTTCTCTTTTGCATTTTCTTCTGGTGGCGGCGGAAGACGTCTTGCCAAACCGTTATCCGTATCCATTGATGTGGTAATCAAAAAGAATATAAGCAACAAGAAAGCAATATCCGCAGTAGAACTGGAATTTATTTCTGGGACTTTCTTTTTTCCTCTTGCCATTGTATATTATTATTAAAAATAAAACATTTTCAATTGACTACGATATTTTCTTTTTTATACCACTTATAATCATGGCAAGAAGCGCTACCATCAATAAGAAATAAGTGGAATAAAGAAACATGTCCGTCAATTTCAACCAAAAAGGAACATTATCCGGTCCGTCATATCCTGTTATAGTAAGTTGTTCTTCACTTCCTATCAACCAAGATGCAATCAATACAACAATCAAAATGAAAACTCCACTCAATGATTTCAATGCGCTAGTGGGATTATCTTTCAGAGCAGTAACAAATTGGTATATGAAAGCTACTACAGTTACAACTGCAACTAAAGCAAACAAACCGTAGTTCAAGTATATTAATGCATCAGTATATTTTGGCTCAGCCATATCTGGTACTGTTGATTGAACTGCCTCTCCTCCGAAGTAGAACAGACCCAACACTACCAAAGTAACAGCGAACAAAACATAAAGTACATAGTACGATATTTTATGGGATAAATTCTTCATTTCGGATTATTTTTGATATTTCAAATTGTATTTGATAACAAGATCAAGCAAAGTAATGGAAGAATCTTCCATTTCACTCGTAAGCGCTTCAATTTTAGAAAGAATATAGTTATAGAATGTTTGAAGGATCAAAGCAACTACCAAACCGAAAATAGTAGTAATCAAAGCAACTTTCATACCACCGGCAACTACCGTCGGAGAAATATCACCTACTTGTTGAATCTTGTCAAACGCCTGCACCATACCGATTACAGTTCCCAAGAATCCCAATGACGGAGCCATAGCAATAAACAAAGTAATCCATGAACAACCTTTTTCAAGATAACCGGCTTGAACCCCCCCATAAGAAACAACCGACTTTTCAACTACATCAATGCCTTGATCCACTCTCAGCAATCCTTGATAATAGATAGAGGCTACCGGTCCCCTCGTATTACGGCAAATATCTTTTGCACCTTCCACATCTCCTTTTCCCAAAGCTTCTTCTACCTCTGCAATCATTTTTTTTACATTTATTTCTGCCAAGCTCAGATAGATGATTCTTTCAATACAAAAAGCCAAACCAACAACCAAAGCAATAGCAACCAAACTCATGAAAGAAGCCGAACCTTCGATAAATTTAATCTTAAGTTCTTTATGAATGCCTCCCCCACTTTCAGGAGCCACTTGTTCTGTTTGTTCCACTGCAGGAGCATTTAACGCTTGAACCATTTGAGTCGAACCAAAAATTAAGATTCCCATCAAAGTAACAATTACAAATAACTTTTTCATCGTATGTATAGTTTTTAAAATTAGTAGTCTGTTCGTATATTTTGTTTTATAATTTATTCTTCTCCAAAAAAATGCGGAGAAAGCGGGATTCGAACCCGCGATACGCTTTTGGCGTACACACGCTTTCCAGGCGTGCCTCTTCAACCACTCGAGCATCTCTCCGAAATCGGCTGCAAATTACAAAAAAAATTATGAAACACAAACACTTTTTGATACAAATAACTTCTTTTTCTCCAGGATATTTTTCCACTATTTCATGTTATGAAACCTTAAATATATTTAATGCATTTTCGGAAGTTACACGAGCTATTTCTTCGGGAGAAACCTGCCGAATTTCTGCCATTCGCATTAAAATATCTTTCAAATACGCACTCTCATTTCTTTGTCCCCGATAAGGCACCGGAGCAAGATAAGGAGAATCTGTTTCCAGCACAATTCGTTCTAATGAAATATTTTTAAAAACCATTGATAAAGAAGCGTTTTTAAAAGTAATCACCCCATTAAAACCGACCATGAATCCGGAAAAATCCGACAATAGTTTTGCAGCCTCTTCTTCCGTCCCTGTAAAACAATGAAAAATACCTCTTAAAGAGGTATTTCTATATGGATAAAGAGTTTCATATACCTGTTCAAAAGCGTTCCGGCAATGTATTACCACCGGCAATTGATATTTTAACGCCCATTGTACTTGTTTGTCAAAAGCAATTAACTGTTCCTGCAAATACGTTTTATCCCAATACAAATCAATCCCTACTTCCCCAATGGCCACATAACCATTAGACGAATCCAACTGCTCGGCAACAATATCCAATTCTTTCTTATAAAAAAAATTAACCGATGTGGGATGTAAACCAATCATCGGATAACAATAATTTTTATAAGAAGCGCAAACTTGAAGTAAATTCACAATAGTAGAACTGTCAATATTAGGCATAAAAATATGCGAAACGCCCACAGCTTTTGCACGGTCAATAACTGCCGGCAAATCATCGGCAAATTCATCTAAAAAAAGATGAGAATGTGAATCGACAAATCTCATTCAAAATTCAGTTCTTGCTCTTGTCCTTGTTTCTGTTCCTGATTATCATCCACTTTGTTATTTGCCCGGTAATAATAAATAACTCCGTACTCTTGACATTTTTCCATACGCAGTTCTTTTGGTTTGACTTTTTTGAATTTCGCCTCTACCTGATTCCATATATCCAGAATAATTTCATCGGCTCTTCCGCGCATGGAAGCCAACTCATCTAAACTACGATTAGTAATCGATTGCATATTTTTTTGCTGTTCATACCCTTCCATAAAAATATCATAATGCACTTTGACTTTAGCTATTGTCGGATTATAAATAGGCGATCCCCCTTCACTAAGCCTTTTTTGTTCTCCCGCTATAATTTTTCTCCCCCATTCAACAATAGTAGCTTCACTTGCTAAATCGGGCACATTACTATTGTCCACAGGTAATCCGTACAATTCTCTACGGCTCTTTTTAATCTCTGCACGCAACATCGCCATGTTCAACACTTGAATAAAATGAGAAATAAATAAACGTGCCATTCTTATATTTGCTTGGTGTTTATGACCGGCTTTAGATTGATTCTCATAACATTCCTTGTAATATGCTTGCGCTCCTTCATATTTCAATAAAAAATTACGAGCCTCGGATAATGTTTTTACGGAAATAGCCAATTCATAGATATCACTCCTGTCTCCTTTTTCCACCGCCAGTTTCAACGCCCGGATTCTCGCTTGATCGGTATTGGGTAATCGTCTGTAAGGCATATATAGTTTTATTTATAATTCACGGCACATCAAATGTTGAGCCAAGTTTTTTAATTCCATTTTCTTAACCGGATCAATCGCGACTGTTTCTAAAGCGACTATTGCTTGCTTATAATACTCTTGCATCTTATTTTCACAGACTTCCTTTACTCCCAATTGATTGTATATAGTAGTGACCGCTATTATTTTTTCATTGGAATCATACCGATACATTTCCAACCATCTCCTCAATTCACCCGATTGAAATCTGTCTGCACGTTCCAACGCCTTAACAAGCAAATAGGTTTTTTTATTGCAAAGAATATCTCCACCGATATTTTTCCCAAAAACAACGGGATCTCCATATACGTCAAGAAAATCATCTTTCAATTGAAATGCAATCCCCAAACAAACACCAAAATTATATAAATTATCAGCATCCTCTTTAGAGGCTCCTCCCAATATAGCTCCTATTTTTAAACTGGCAGCAAGTAAAATAGCCGTTTTTAAACGTATCATTTCCATATATTCCGTTTCAGTAACACCACTGCGCTGCTCAAAATCCATATCATACTGCTGGCCTTCGCAAATGCCTAATAGCGTTTCATTAAACAAAGCAAGAATATCATTCAAATATTCCGGCGGACAATCCGTTATATAACGATAAGCAAGAATCAACATGGCATCCCCCGACAATATCGCTGTATTATCAGTCCAAACTTTATGAACTGTTTTTCTGCCTCTCCGCATATCAGCTTTATCCATTAAATCATCATGCAAAAGCGTGCAATTGTGATACATTTCAATGGCAAAGGCAACTCCATAAATTTTAGCTACATTATCTTTATACAGATTATAAGCCATCAGCATCAAAACCGGACGAATACGTTTTCCTCCATTAGACAAAACATATCTAACCGGTTCATACAGGCCTTTAGGTTCTCGAATAAAAGAAAATTGGGAAATGTATGCATTTATTTCATCTAATAACCAAGATGCTGTATACATGAAAAATTAAATAAAAACAATTAGGCTATAGTTTACATTTGTGTTGCCATAAGTACCTCGCAGGCAAAATTATTGCAGCGGTACTGTTTTATGGCGTGTGTGTTATGCATGGAAGCTAATGCCATTTTTTCTGTTGTCATACTCTCGTGTTTAAATTTCTCACGCATATAAAACCAATTGAGATAATT
>SNRY01000030.1_pt1 | contig 61278 bp, 53 predicted proteins | sample 4693421 | NCBI WGS metagenome assembly SNRY01 (sample SAMN11003215, study PRJNA524138) | termite gut metagenome | isolation source: Bacteroidetes bacterial symbionts from single cell of protist host amplifed... | host: Streblomastix strix ... | reverse complement strand
TGGGAGAGATTGTGATTGATTTTTATGATAAGCTGAAAAGTATATCCAAAGGATATGCTTCGTTTGATTATCATGCCAACGGTTTTCGTCCGTCCAAGCTGGTTAAATTGGATATTCTTTTGAATGGGGAGCCGGTTGACGCACTATCCACCTTAACGCATGTTGACAATGCTTATGACTTGGGTAAACGCATGTGCGAAAAGTTGAAAGAACTGATTCCCCGTCAGCAATTCGACATTGCCATTCAGGCAGCCATCGGCTCAAAGATTATTTCGCGGGAAACTATCAAAGCTGTCCGCAAAGATGTTACGGCAAAGTGTTACGGGGGAGACATCAGTCGTAAACGCAAATTGCTGGAAAAACAAAAGAAAGGGAAAAAACGCATGAAGCAAATCGGCAACGTAGAAGTGCCTCAAAAAGCGTTCCTTGCTGTTTTGAAGTTGGATTAGGGTAGTCTTTTTTTGTTTTTATTTAGCGCCTTGCCGGAAGAGAGAAAAATTTACACTGCCGTATATGCGTTTTTCCATAAAACAGGCTTGTGCCGAAAAATCGTTATTCTTCCCATGTTCCAGCACAAACAAACCGTTTTCTTTTAACAACTTGTTTTTAAAAATGAGCGTAGGGATTGTTTCTAATTCGGGCAAGTCATAAGGGGGGTCTGCAAAAATAAAGTCAAAGGTTTCCTGCGTATGGCTGATAAACTTAAAAACGTCCCCTCTGATTGGCAGACATTTATTTGTTTCAATCTTATCCATAATTTTGCAGATAAAAGCGTGGTGCACCTTGTCTTTCTCCACACTGATAACTTTTTCACATCCGCGCGACACAAGTTCCATGCTGATACTTCCCGTTCCGGAAAAGAGGTCGAGCGCCGATAGTCCTTCGCTGAAGTCCATATAATTGGCAAGCACATTAAACAGGTTTTCTTTAGCAAAATCTGTTGTAGGTCTGGCTTTGAATGAACGCGGCACTTCAAATCTTCTTCTTTTGTATATACCACTTATAACTCGCATAACTTATCGTAATAAATTGATACATCTACTGAAATATTCGACCTCAATACCCCCAAATGTAAAAAAAAAACTATATTTGCGCCTTGTATAAAAGTAAATTTATAAAATAATTATATAAAATCAAACGTAAAATGCAAAACAAAGGGTTTATTAAATTTTTTGCGATACTACTCACATTAGTTTGTGTGTTTTATCTCTCATTTTCTTTCGCTACCAGCCATTTTAATAAAAAGGCAAAAGAATATGCGCAAGGCGATGAAAAAAGAGAGCAAAATTATTTGGATTCGCTTTCGACCAAGAAAGTATGGTTGGGTAATTATACATTGAGGCAATGCCGCGAAATGGAGGTAGGTCTCGGCTTGGACTTGAAAGGGGGGATGAACGTTATTCTTGAAGTATCGGTTGTTGATGTGGTAAAGGCTTTGGCTGAAAATAAACAGGATGATGCTTTTGAGAAAGCGCTTGCTTCCGCATCTGCTTTGCAGGTAAACAGCCAAGATGATTTTGTAACCTTGTTCATCAGAGAATATAGAAGGATAGCCCCGGAGGCAAGTCTCTCCGAATTGTTTGCCACACAGCGGTTGAAAGATAAAGTTACCCAACGTTCGTCCGATGCTGATATAGAAAAAGTGCTTAGAGTAGAAATTGAAGCAGCCGTTACCAACTCATACAATGTGCTTCGTACTCGTATAGACCGTTTTGGAGTGGTGCAACCTAATATTCAGCAACTTAAAGACAAAATGGGACGTATCATGGTGGAACTCCCCGGAATCAAAGAGCCTGAACGTGTGAGGAAACTCTTGCAAGGCTCTGCGAATTTGGAATTTTGGGAGACCTTCCATGCAAAGGATATACTTCCGTACATGCAGACAGCAGATGCAAAATTGCGTACTATTTTGGCAGATGCCACCGGTGGGGAAGAAGCGTTAACGGCAGATGCAGCCGGAGTTCCCCAGCCGGAGGAAGTTCAACCGGTGAGCGCCGCCGACAGTTTGGCTGCCGCATTATCCGGGGATGCGGGTAAAAAAGATGCCGCATCTTTGGCGCAATATAAAAAAGAATACCCGTTGACTTCTATTTTTGCGCTTAATTCAAGCGGACAAGGTCCCATTATTGGTTACGCGCACTACAAGGATACCGCAGACGTCAACAAATATCTTAATCTGAAAGAAATCGCGAATGAATTTCCGAGAGAACTTCATTTAAAATGGGGAGTTGCCGCTGCTGACCCACAAGGACAAACCTTTGAGCTTTACGCCATTAAATCGACGGAGCGAAATGGGCGGGCTCCTTTGGAAGGGGACGTAATAAGTGATGCCGGCGATGGGTACGACCAGTACAGTAAACCCTGTGTCAATATGTCAATGAATAATGATGGAGCGAGAAGATGGGCATTGCTGACCAAACAAAACATAGGTAATTCGATAGCCATTGTGTTGGACGGATACGTGTATTCTGCTCCGAATGTAAATTCGGAAATAACCGGCGGACGGTCGGAAATAAGCGGACACTTTACCTCCGAACAAGCCAAAGACTTGGCAAATGTATTGAAATCCGGTAAAATGCCTGCTCCGGCACGTATCGTTCAAGAAGATATTGTCGGTCCTTCTCTCGGACAAGAATCAATCAATGCGGGTGTTGTTTCATTTGCTGTAGCTTTGATTTTATTGATGCTCTACATGTGTTCCATTTACGGAGTTGTTCCGGGTATGATAGCCAATGGCGCATTGTTTTTCAATCTGTTCTTTACCTTGGGAATACTTGCTTCCTTTCAAGCGGCATTGACAATGTCCGGTATTGCCGGTATAGTGTTGACACTTGGTATGGCGGTGGATGCTAATGTACTTATATATGAACGGACAAAGGAAGAATTAGGGAATGGGAAAAATATCAAAAAAGCATTGGCTGATGGTTATTCAAATGCTTTTTCTGCTATTATTGACTCAAATGTAACTTCGCTTATTACCGGCTTTATTCTGTTTAATTTCGGAACAGGACCTATTCGCGGATTCGCCACCACATTGATAATCGGTCTTATCGTTTCACTCTTTACGGCAGTATTCTTAACGCGCGTCGTTTACGAATATTTCTTGAGCAAGGACAAATTGCAGCATTTGACCTTTACTTCAAAGATTTCAAAAAATTTGTTTACAAAGCCGCATTTCGATTTCATGGGAGCCAATAAAAAGTCACTAATTACCTTTGTAGTCATATTGTTGATTTGTGCGCTTTCTTTAGGAATTCGCAGTTTGAGCTTGGGTATTGATTTTACGGGAGGACGTAACTTTAAAGTTCAATTTGAGCAACCCATCGAACCCGAACAAGTACGTGAGTTGATTGCCGATAAGTTTGGAGATGCTAACGTCAATGTGATTGCCATTGGCACCGACAAGAAAACGGTTCGTATCAGCACCAACTATCGTATTGATGACAATTCTCCCACAGTGGATTCTGAGATTGAGGCTTATTTATACGAAGCGTTAAAACCATTGCTCACCCACAATATAGCTTTGGGAATTTTCATTGACCGCGAAAATTATACGGGAGGCAGTATAGTAAGTTCACAAAAAGTAGGACCTAGCATTGCCGATGATATAAAGGTATCAGCTTTTTGGTCTGTATTGTTTTCATTGATAGCCATTGGGTTATATATATTGATTCGTTTTCGTAATATTGCTTACAGTATAGGCTCTGTTGTTGCATTAATGACGGACACATTAATGATTTTGGGAATATATTCTTTATGTTGGGGCTTTTTGCCTTTTTCGTTGGAAATCGACCAAACATTTATCGGTGCTATCTTAACGGCAATTGGATATTCTATTAACGATAAAGTGGTAATTTTCGACCGTGTGCGTGAATTTTTCGGTCTGTATCCCAATCGAGATCGTACCTTACTGTTTAATGATTCGCTGAATACCACTTTGGCGCGTACCGTCAATACTTCACTGAGTACTTTGATAGTATTGATATGTATATTTATTCTCGGTGGTGATGCTATTCGTAGTTTCTCTTTTGCCATGATACTCGGTGTTATTTTTGGTACAATATCATCCTTGTTCGTTGCTTCACCGATAGCATACACGATAATGAACAGAAAAAAACATAAATTGGAAGTGTAACGACACATCGTCTATAAAGAGAAAACCTCCTTTCCAAAGCCGGAAAGGAGGTTTTTTATTTAGAAAGAATGCAAAGAAAGTTATATATCAAATGCAGCCTTTATTTTATCTATGTAATCAGTCTTTTCCCAAGTGAACAATTCTACTTCCACTTCTTTGGTTGATTGATAATGCGAATGAAATTGTTTGGTAACTACGCGGGGTGTTCGCCCTGTATGCCCGTATGCTGCGGTTTCGCTGTAAATGGGATTGCGAAGTTTTAAACGATCTTCAATTGCTTTAGGTCGAAGGTCAAACAGTTCATCAATTTTTCGGGCTATTTCTCCATCGGATATTTTTACGTGGCTGCGCCCGTATGTATTTACATAAATGTTGATGGGACGAGCTACCCCAATGGCATAAGAAATCTGAACCAATATTTCATCGGCTACGCCTGCAGCTACCATATTTTTGGCTATATGCCGGGCTGCATAAGCTGCGCTACGGTCTACCTTACTTGGGTCTTTGCCCGAAAACGATCCGCCACCGTGAGCGCCTTTTCCACCGTAAGTGTCAACAATAATTTTGCGTCCGGTTAATCCCGTATCTCCGTGCGGTCCTCCGATAACGAATTTTCCCGTAGGATTTACGTGATAGGTAATTTCCGTATCAAACAAAGCCAATATATTGGTATGATTGATAGATGCAATAACACGAGGCATCAATATTCCAATTACATCTTTGCGGATAATGGCTAACATTTCTTCGTCAGCTTTTAATTGTGCTTCGAGGGAATTATTTGCCGGTGGAATAAAATCATCGTGTTGAGTAGATACTACAATGGTGTCAATACGTGCGGGAGTTCCGGCATCACTATATTCAATGGTCACTTGACTTTTGGCATCAGGGCGGAGATACGTCATTACTTTTTCTTCGCGGCGAATGTCTGCCAAAATCTGAAGAATCCTATGAGCTAAGTCAAGAGATAGAGGAATGTAGTTTTCGGTTTCATTCGTGGCGTAACCAAACATCATGCCTTGATCGCCCGCTCCTTGATTCATCGGGTCATCACGTTCTACTCCACGGTTAATATCGGCGCTTTGTTCATGAATGGCAGAAAGCACTCCGCATGAGTTGCTTTCAAACATATATTCTCCTTTGGTATAGCCAATGCGTTTGATAACGTTGCGAGCCACCTCTTGAATATCTACGTATGCTTTTGATTTTACTTCTCCGGCAAGTATTACTTGCCCTGTGGTGACCAATGTTTCACACGCCACTTTAGAATTAGGATCATAAGCCAACAACTCATCAAGTATTGCATCGGATATTTGATCAGCTATTTTGTCAGGATGCCCTTCGGATACGGATTCGGATGTAAATAAATAACCCATACTTCTCTTTAGTTTAATAATGAAAATTTAAAAGAAGAGAAATAGGTAGATAAACGGCAGAAAAGGAAATGTATTATCTTTTAGCATTTTTTTCTGTGGTTGCAAGCTACTCAAATCTCTCCACATACTCTTGTTTATGATTGCAAAGTTAAATAATTGATATGAATTTTGTTTTATGAATAACGTAATATTTGCCCCGGTTGAAGAATAGTTTTTGCTGTAATACCATTCAATTTGCATAATTGAGAGATAGATGTTGCTTTTGTTTTAGCAATTCGTGTTAAATTATCTCCACGTTTAACCATATGATATTGATTAAAATCTTCGCTGTTGTTATTACTGTTGGATTTGACGATATTATTGTTGGTATTTGTTTCTGCTTTGGCTGTGTAGGCGTTCTCTTTAATGTTTATTCTCGTTGAATGACTGTCTTTTTGGGTTGAAATCTTAGATTTGGTGAAAACATAACGGTCGGCAACAAGATATTGTTGCCGGAAATCAAAAATCTTTGCCGGATTGATTGCAACACCCAAAAATCTTGTCTCAAAATGAAGGTGGGAACCGGTGGAACGTCCCGTATTGCCCCCCAAACCGATAGCCTCTCCCGCTTTTACTTCTTGATTTTCGTTAACTAATTGTTTGGACAAATGAGCATATAAAGTTTCAAGCCCATTATTATGGCGAATCACTATATAGTTTCCATATCCCCTGCGTTCTGAATTAACAATCCGGACTTTTCCGCCAAAAGCTGCAACAATAGTATCACCTGTATAAACTTTAATATCAATGCCATAATGCATTCTTCCTTTGCGGGGACCAAATGAAGAAGTAATGTGTTTACTGGCAGTAGGCATAGAGAAATCACTCAAATCAATAGAATATTTTTCAGGAATATCTATCGGCGAACTAAACGTTTTGTTATGTGAATTGTTCCAATGCGGATACAAATCGGAAACCAAAGAACTACTTATTGATTCTGATATGATTAATTTCTGCAAAACCAAAGAATCTATTTTTTTAAATGTCTTGTCGATAGGTGCTTGTCGAGCAATAAGATCCTGTGCAAAAGAATTTAAACTAAGTGTAATTAATACTGCGATTAACATTCCCACTTTTCTAGGATAATCAAGTTTCATATCAGCTTCCATGCGTGTTAATATTTGTGTTTCACATAGAAAAACATTCAAAGAAAATATTTTCTTTAGAAATAGATTTTTTTGTTAGCAATAATTAACAAATAAGAAGAGATTTTCCTGAAATTTGACTTCTAAAGGAAAACAATTATGAAAACTCCCGATGCTCAATAATGTAATTATCTATAAACCTGAGTTCGCCGAAAGCTTAGATTAAAAAGCAATTACCAAGCAGACATAGTTCTCCCTCTTCACTTTCCACAAGTGAATTTAATATAGTAAAAAGTAGGTTCTATTTCAGAGGCACAAATCCAATCGGGATATTTGTTCTTTATCGAATTTAATGGAAGGCTTTTTAGGAAAGAAACTATATGCCCCTAAAGCCTCCAACAGATTCATGATGAAATTAGCAGGACTTCTGTGTCGGGAATGTTCTATATAGCAAATATTCTTCAACTCATCGTTTATGGTTTCAATGATTGAGCGCTTCCTAAGCAGTATCTTGTCATTGACACTCATCAATCGGTTCTTCATGTTCTTCTTTATACCTGTAACCAGATGAATACCCTTGTTAAACAGCATTTCGAATAAAGATGCCGAGATATACCCTTTATCGGCGTATAATTTACCGAACAGACCTTTGCTTAACACACTAAAAACCTTTTGATTGCGGTCGTCCACATTGGCTTTTGTCAAGCAGAAGTTTACTAACTCGCCCCTTTCATTACAGAGCAAATGAAGTTTAAAACCAAAGAACCAGCCCATCGTACTTTTCCCAATTTCAGCCAACCCCTTGAAGACTTTATTGCGCCTTATTCGTTTGTTATGACAAACACGAATACAAGTACTATCTACATAAGTTATGCCCGTACATTGTCCAAAACAAATCAGTTTCAAGAAAAGAACGAATGGTATGAAAACCTTACTCTGTAGCTCAACAAAGCGGTTGTAGGATACTAAATTAGGAAACTCTCCCCTCAAATGCTTTTGTACATAAAACAGGTAATAATGCTTGAAATTACGGAACGCTCCAAAATGAAATCTTATGAGTATCGTCATGATTTCACTATCACTCATGCGAGAAGAACGGTGGTATTTTTTCTTATCAAGAGTTAGTATTTGATGTTTTTGAACTTCCAAATCAAATTCTTTGCAGAAATCATCTGCCATACAGAATATTTCTATAATTTTATTCGGGGTAAACATAAATTTTGAATGTTTGTTATAGTATTGATTTTCAACTATAAAAATAACATATTCAAACTATATTTACCCTCTTTTTATTCTCCTTTTTTCGTCGAACTCAGGTTATGAGATTATGACGGCAGCATACCGGAGTACTGACGGCAAGTAGCAAAATCCCCTGGGTTTTATATATATTTCTCTATGAAACTATGTATTAATCGAGAAACAGCATAGTGTTCCAATTCGGCAATAAGTATTTTCCGATAAGATGAAAATGACTCTGTGTGTTCGGGTAAAATAACCTCGTAAAAGTTTACATAAATCACCCTGTGAGAAAGCACGTGTTTCACGTTATGGCAAACAGAATGAATTATTAGTTTTTCATTCCCAGCAAATAACGTTTGAAATTCCGGCAAAGTATAAAACTCTTCTTCGGAAAGCGCATGAGCAGTCTCTATCAACGGAAATTCATATAAATTTTTCCAAATATCATCCGCTATCCTTTTAGCAATAAAAGTGTATGCTCCCGCCCGTACATATATATAATTAAAATAACGATTTGTCGTTTTTATCTTATATTGTTTGACGGGCAATTGTGAAATTCTCCCTTTTGATAAAGCCAAGCAAGTGTCAGATAACGGGCAAAACATACAATTTGGATACTGTGGAGTGCATTGCAAAGCGCCAAAATCCATGATTGCTTGATTATAAATAGCAGGATGTTTACAATCCAATAGTTCACCTGCCAAAGCCGTAAAAAAATTCTTCCCTTCGGAAGAATCAATCGGAATATCGATGTCCCAATATCTGGCAAGCACGCGATACACATTGCCGTCCACTACGGCATAAGGCATATTGTAAGCAAACGAACAGATTGCCGCCGCCGTATATTCTCCCACACCTTTTAATGCCAGAACCCCGGAATATGTTTTTGGAAATATGCCGTTCATGCTCTTCGCAGCTGTATGCAAATTTCTTGCACGCGAATAATAGCCCAAACCTTGCCAATATTTCATTACCTCATCTTCGTCCGCAGCAGCTAATGTCGCCACATCAGGGAAACGATTGACAAAACGGAGATAATATTCGTACCCTTGCTTCACACGGGTTTGTTGAAGAATAATTTCCGAAATCCAAATCAAATAAGGATCTGAGATTTCACGCCACGGAAGTTCACGTTTATACTCTTCATACCAGTTGATTATTGTTTCAGTAAAGCTATTTTTCATACAAAGGAAAGGAGGATACCCAAATAACGAAAGAAACGAAACAGAAGTAATTTCTGTTTCGTTTCTCTAAAAAATTACTCTATATTATAACTCAGCGCAATTTATTAGCCGAACCTAAAACGTTCTCGATCTTGTGCATGTATAGTTTCTTCATATTATCGCGAGCAGGACCTAAATATTTACGTGGGTCAAACTCTGCCGGTTTGAGAGTAAACACTTCGCGAATAGAAGCGGTCATAGCTAAACGACTGTCAGAATCAATATTAATCTTGCATACAGCCGATGTAGCCGCATGGCGAAGTTCTTCTTCAGGAATACCGATAGTATCTTTCAATGCACCGCCGTATTTGTTAATAGTAGCCACTTCTTCTTGAGGAACCGAAGAGGAACCGTGCAGAACAATGGGGAATCCGGGAAGTTCTCTTTCTACGCCCTCCAACACATCAAAGCGCAAAGGAGGAGGAACTAAAACACCGTCGGCATTGCGAGTACATTGTTCCGGTCTGAATTTGTTGGCTCCGTGAGAAGTACCGATTGAAATAGCCAAACTATCGCATCCCGTTTTTGTTACAAAGTCCACCACTTCTTCGGGTCTTGTATAAGTATGATGTTCGGCAGAAACTTCATCTTCCACACCAGCCAACACGCCAAGTTCACCTTCGACGGTAACATCAAACCGATGAGCATATTCAACTACTTTTTGAGTAAGAGCCACATTTTCATCATAAGACAAATGCGAACCGTCAATCATAACAGATGAAAATCCCATATCAATACATGATTTACAAGTTTCAAAAGAATCGCCATGGTCAAGATGAAGAACTATTTCCGGGTTTGCACAGCCCAATTCCTTCGCATATTCTACAGCTCCCTCCGCCATGTAGCGTAGCAAAGTTTGGTTTGCATATTGACGCGCCCCTTTAGATACTTGAAGAATCACCGGAGATTTGGTCGCCACCGCTGCCTGAACAATGGCTTGCAATTGCTCCATATTATTAAAATTAAACGCAGGAACTGCATACCCGCCTTTAATAGCTTTAGAAAACATCTCTTTGGTGTTGACAAGGCCTAAATCTTTGTAATTGATCATGTTTTTAAATATTATATTAGAAAAATTAAATAAATAGAATCTCTCGGACAGGAAAACTTACTTTAATCCTCTATCTTTCAACATTGCCTCCGGATTGGGTTCGGCTCCGCGAAATTTCTTATAAAGCACCATTGGATCTTCGGTATTTCCTTTTTCAAGCACATTATGACGGAAAAGCTCCGCTGTTGTTTTATCAAAAATTCCATTCTCTTTAAATGCTGTAAATGCATCGGAATCAAGCACATTTGCCCATAGATAACTGTAATATCCTGCTGCATATCCACCCACAATATGATTAAAATAAGTAGTTCGGTAGCGAGGGGCAATTTCGGGGATTAGCCCCAAATCATCCATTGTCTTCTTTTCAAAAGCAAATACATCATAACCTTTAAAATCACTGATACTATGCAAATTCATATCAAGCAGCGCAGCAGCTACAAGCTCTGTTGTTGCAAAGCCTTGGTTAAAAGTCTTCTGGAGAATAATCTTTTCAATCAAAGCATCTGGAATTACTTCACCTGTTTGATAATGTTTAGCATACATTTTCAGAACTTCAGGTTCGGTAGCCCAATGCTCCATTACTTGCGAAGGAAGTTCCACAAAGTCCCTCAATACACTGGTACCCGATACCCCCGCATAATTACATTTTGTCAACAATCCGTGAAGCGCATGACCAAATTCATGAAACAAAGTTTCCACTTCGTCCACAGTCAACAATGAAGGAATGTCGCCAATGGGTTTCGTAAAGTTTGCCACATTGCAAATCAGAGGACGCACTTTACCTCTTTGCTCACGATAATTACTCATCCAAGCTCCCCCTCTTTTACCGGAGCGGGGGAAATAATCAGTATAAAAAATGCCGAGATGCGAACCATTCGCATCTTTAATTTCAAATACTTCCACATCCGGATGATATACCGGAATATGATTTAATTTGGTAAAAGTTACACCATAAAGTTTCCCGGCTACAGTAAAAGCCCCTTCGCGTACATTGTCAAGTTTAAAGTAAGGTTTAATCTCTTCTTCGTTCAAATTATATTCTTGTTCGCGAAGTTTTTCCGTATAATACCACCAATCCCAAGCAGAAAACTTTTGACCTGACTTTTCCTTGTCTATCAACTGCTGCATTTTGGCAACTTCTGCTTTAGCTTTCGGTATAGCGTATTTCCATATACTATGAAGAAAGTCCATCACCGCTGTGGGTGTTTTAGCCATTGTATTGTCCAGTAAAAAGTCAGCGCTTGTTTTAAAACCAAACAAATTAGCTTTTTCCATACGCAGCTTCAATATCTGAGCGATGATTTCTTTATTATCGTTCGCATCATTATTACTACCACGACTCAAATATGCTTTATATAGCTTTTCGCGTAGCTCTCTGTTTTCCGAATATTGCAAAAAAGGAATACGACTTGCATTTTTCAGCGTAAAAAGCCATTTACCTTCTTTCCCTGCAGCTTTGGCTTCATTGGCGGCGTTTTGTTTAAACCAATCGGGTAAACCGGCTAAATCCGCATCATTATCAATGAGCAATTTGAACGTATTATCCCCATTCAAAAGGTTATTACTGAAAGTGATCCCAAGAGTTGAAAGGTCTTTGTTTATTTCACGCAAACGCTCTTGTTTGTCAGCATCTAAAGCAGCGCCCGAACGGACAAATCTTTTGTAAGTTTCATCCAATAGACGCGCTTGTTCCGCAGTAAGTTTCAGAGATTCTCTTTGTTGATATACAGCTTCTACTTTTTGAAACAAAGACCGATTCAGAAAAAGATTATCACTGTGTTCCGCTAGAACTGGAGCTAGTTTGATAGAAAGCGCCGTTAAAGAATCCGTTGTTTCAGCTTCAGTCAAATTAAAGAAAACTCCCCCTACACGGTCAAGAATTGGAGAACTGTTGTCCAAAGCCGCAATTACATCATCGAATGTGGGAACATTTTTATTCTCAACTATCTTTTCGATGATACTGTTTTGTTCCTCTATCCCTTTATAGAATGCGGGTTCAAAATGTTCCAACCGTATAATATCAAAAGGAGGTACGCCAAACTCGGTTTCAAACTCGGTAAAGAATGGATTGGCATTTTCGGATTTCGTGTTACAAGAATACATCATGCAACATAATATTAAAATAAGTAATAAGTTTTTGACATTCATATCTGCATATATAAAATTGATAATAAAAAGATTCCATATCGAAATTATTGCTTGGCAATATAGCATTTCACCGGATAATGGTCCGAATCTTTTATGGAACGGTCAACCATACAATTATACACTTTCATATTTTTACCGGTCAATATATGATCGATTCTGAAATAAAACCTATTCATATTGTATGAAATACCCATGCCACATCCCGATTCAGTAAAAGCATCATACATGTTTTGTGAAATAACCCGATGCGTATATGAAATGGAGGTATCGTTAAAATCTCCACATACCATAACGTATGGATGATGCGAAGAGTTTATTTCCCCGACAATTATCTGTGCCTGCGCAGCCCTAATAGCCGAAGCTTCAGCCAATTTGGGAATCAGCAGACGAGTACCTTTTTTTACATTGTCGGTTTGAGGAGATTTCCATATACCTTCGTATACCACTTTATCCTCTTTGGTCAATTTATTAGATTCAAGATGGCAGTTAATAAGCGTTGCTGTATCCTCTCCTATTTTCAGTTCATAACGAGCAGCACCGTTGTAATTACTTTTACAATTAATTAATTTAGCGGAAAGAATCGGAAATTTAGAATAACAAGCAAGTTGCTTTTGTACATTTCGATAAGGATATGCTTTCAATTCACTTTCAATGTCATTTCGGGTCAAATAATCCCTGTTATCCGAAGTGTCGTATTCTTGCATACATACAATATCTGCATTTTCTTTTTTAATGTAAGCAAGTATCGCATTATTATTCGTTTTCTCCAAATCCCCAAAATGCATTATATTGTAGGATAATATTTTAAAGCTTTCTTCAGGGAGGTTTTTCGTACGAAAGTGGAAAGGAATACACATTTTTATTTGCGAATAGCATAACAAGAAAGCCACAAGAGTTATAAAAGCATACTTGCGACGGATAAACAGCCAAAAAACAATGAAACATACATTAATGCCTAACAATATGGCGAATAAAAGCCCTGCAAGAGCCAAATAAGGATAATCTTCCGGATAAAAATACGGACTGTATGCCGAAAGTAACAATAGTCCCACAAAGACTATATTAATAATCAATATTGGATAATATATTATTTTACCCGTCAGTTTCACACGTTTAGAATGTTTCATCTTTTACTTGCGTCAAACAAAGTTTTCTTTTCTTCGGCAGTAAGACTTTCATAGCCTGACTTTTTCAACTTATCCAAAATGCCATCTACCTTATTGGAATGCACCTCCTTACTATAATTATAATCCTGTGCGTTCCGAACATAGTGTTGTACCTTCATAAAAGGTTTTCTCTTACGTCGCCAAGTATTTTTATTAAACAAAAACAAAACGCCATCCAATAGTTTATTAATCCAACCCGTTATATCAATACCTTTATTTAAACCGGCAACAAAACAAAATCCAGCTAATGCTCCACCTAAATGAGCAATATGTCCAACTGCGTTACCAGAAGTAATAAACAACAAATCAGATAGTATAACAATGAGTGCTATATATTTTAAACGGATATGCCCAATAAGCATAAGACGAACAGAATAGTCCGGCTCTCGGTAAGCAACAGCCGCTACCACTGCCAATACTGAAGCCGACGCTCCCATCATAGAAGAATATTCCACCATAGGGCGAAAATAAGGAAATATGTTATAACAAGCCATATACAACAGTCCACCGAAAATTCCGCCATACAAATATAACCCTCTCAAATGCTTCGCCGAAAAGAAATAGAGAAACAGCGTTCCAAACCAATACAACCAAAGCATATTGAAAAGCAAATGGAGAAAATCTGCGTGCATAAACATATAAGTCACCAACGACCATGGACGTTTGGTAAATCGGGCAAAAGAAGCCGGCAACTCCAAAAATGAAAATATGGTTGCAATATTCTCACTAAAAAGTTGAAAAAACACCGTTATCAATGCAATAACAAAGAAAACAACCGAATTAATGTATATCAACCGAATACATATATTTCCTTTCTGAAAAGGACCCTTTAAGTTAATAATCGGTTTTACCATTTATTATTAAATATTGTTTTTCTGCCAATGCCTCATCATAATAAATCCAAATACCATCCCTCCCAAGTGAGCAAAATGTGCCACATTATCCGCCGGATTATTGGCTACGGCAAGCAACAATTCGATTACGGCATAGCCAATAACAAAATATTTAGCTTTGATAGGGATAGGCAACGGGAATATAAACAATTGTTGATTGGGATAAAGCATCCCGAACGCCAACAAAATACCGTAAACAGCACCCGATGCCCCTACAGTGTTGATATGATTCAAGTATTCTCTCAACGGAATAATAAGTCCTGAACCTGTGTCTACACCCGTATATTTGGACAATACGAACTCGTAATTAATAAATTGAACCAATTCTTGCACAATACCCGCTCCCAAACCACATGCTAAATAATAAAAAACAAAACGTTTCGGTCCCCATACCCGTTCAAGCAAATTTCCGAACATCCAAACTGCAAACATATTGAAAAATACATGGCTAAAGCTGCCGTGCACAAACATATAGGTGAACAACTGGAAAAAATTAAAATTATCCGCTCGAAAGAAATGCAATCCCAAATAATAGGCTATATCTATCCCGTATTTTTGAAGGACATAAGCAGCAAAAAACAAAAGAACATTAATTATTATCAGGTTTTTAGTAACGGGAAGCATCATAAACTATAAGTATATATTTGAAGCTACAAAGTTACTAAAAACTTTTCATTAACAAAAAATCCAAGAGGGTTTAGGCAACGGATTATTGCTCAAATGAAATTGTTCAACGGAAACAGTCCTCGTATTGGATTCACTTCAAATAAATCATTTTACAATGAAAAGGTATTATATTTATTATTTTTTCAACAAACGAGACTGTTTTTTGTTAGTATATTTTGAATAATAAAATTACTTAATCTATATTTGCCGCGCCGCGCAGTCAAAAATAGCCTTAAGCAAAGTATTACTTATTAATTTTTTAAATTTACTTTTATGAATAAATCAGAATTAGTTAGCGCTATTGCCGCCGAATCGGGGCTTAGCAAGATCGATGCGAAGAAGGCGCTTGACGCTTTCATTTCTTCCGTTTCATCTACTTTACAGTCGGGTGATAAAGTTGTCCTAGTAGGATTTGGAACTTTCTCTATCTCCGAAAGAGGTGAAAGAAAAGGCATTAATCCGGCAACGCAAGCCGTTATTACAATTCCGGCAAAAAAAGTTGTTAAATTTAAAGCCGGATCTGAATTGGCAGAAGGCGTTAAATAAGAAAATAACATATAACTTTTGTTTGTTAAAGCGGGAAAGATTTTAAGAATTTTTCCCGCTTTTTTATGACATCACTCATAACATATAGTGCATTTAGAGCATTAGTTCTATCGTCCTTTTCTCCTTAATTACCGTCCTTAGGACGAGGGCTACCGTCGTGAAGACGGTATGTAACCGTTCTTTTCTCTCATTTTGCCGTCCTAAGGACGGCAGCTACCGTCCAAAGAACGAGGGGTAACCGTCCGGGGACGGCAAAACAGGCTTGGAGGACGGCAAAAATCGAAATAAAGACGGTCGTACTCCTTCGAGGACGGCTATTTACAAGGTTTGAGCCACTTTCTACGGACGGACGGTCTTTTATTGGGTTTGAGTAGTATTCGACTCTGTCGGAGTCGGATAAAACGGTATATTCGGGCTTTTCTATACATAAATATAACTCCTTTGGAATTCTTATTGCTCAAATACTCCACTCTTGTGCATTTTAAGTTCCAAAAATGAGTAATTCCGAAGAAATATAACCCTGAAAAAGAAAAACCGAGCATCAAAACAAAACGTAAAATGGGCGGATGGTCTGACCAACACCTTAATAGCTATGATGAGAATAGACCCTGCTTGAAATTTTTCATGTGTTTGCCCTGCTAAAAGCATAAAATCTTTTGCGCTTTTTAAAAAAGAATTACTTTTGTACTGAAATTTATGATGGTTCCGTAGCTCAGCTGGATAGAGCAACGCCCTTCTAAGGCGTGGGTCAAGCGTTCGAATCGCTTCGGAATCACTTAAAAGCGTCCGGAAATGGACGCCTTTTCTTTTATCAATCAATTAGTTATACTGATTATCAATGTATTACGAATTACAAATAGATAATTTTCATGTAACTTTTTGTGATTATTCGTAACATAAAGTAACCATTCGTGATACCAAAATGAAACTTTTTATCCAATTTATGATACCACTGAAAAATTTGTATCGTTTTGTTATTTACAGTACAAAGACTACGTATTTTAGTTTAATTAACTAAGCCTAAATACGGTAAAACCTATTGATTTAATTATTTTTGACTTTTTTCTTATAGAAATGTGGAAGTCAAGCCTAAAATGAGTAATTCCGAAATTAAATACTAAAATTATTAATATGAGTTTGAAAATTGTTGTATTGGCAAAACAAGTCCCGGACACACGCAATGTAGGGAAAGATGCCATGAAAGCCGACGGAACCGTTAACCGCGCGGCACTTCTCGCTATTTTCAATCCTGAGGACTTAAATGCACTTGAGCAAGCTCTTCGATTGAAAGATACTTATCAGGGATCTACCGTTACCATTCTGACTATGGGACCCGGACGCGCTGCCGAAATCATCCGCGAAGGACTCTTTCGCGGTGTGGACAACGGCTATCTGTTAACAGACCGTGCATTTGCCGGTGCAGATACATTGGCTACATCGTATGCGTTGGCTACAGCCATTCGCAAGATAGGAGATTACGACATCATTATCGGTGGTCGTCAGGCGATAGACGGCGACACCGCACAAGTAGGTCCGCAAGTAGCAGAAAAACTTGGATTAACGCAAGTTACTTATGCTGAAGAGATTTTGAAAATAGAAAACAGATGCATCACCGTGAAACGTCATATAGACGGCGGTATAGAAACGATGGAAGCACCGCTTCCTATCGTAATCACCGTCAACGGATCGGCAGCCCCTTGCCGTCCGCGCAATGCCAAGTTGATACAGAAATACAAACATGCTAAAACCGCAACGGAGCAACAACAAGATGACCTCAAATATTCCGATTTATACGGCAAGCGCGATTATCTCAATCTGGTTGAATGGAGCGTAACGGATGTAGACGGAGACTTAGCCCAATGCGGACTTTCCGGTTCGCCTACAAAAGTAAAAGCCATTCAAAATATTGTGTTCCAAGCCAAAGAAAACAAAACCCTTTCCGGTAGCGACGGTGAAGTAGAAGAATTGATTAAAGAATTGTTAGATAACCATACGATAGGATAGATGTAAATGAATATTATTACATAATGGACATGAATAATTTATTTGTATATTGCGAAATAGAAGAAAGTACTGTGGCGGATGTGAGCCTCGAACTTCTTACCAAAGGTCGCTCACTGGCTAATCAGTTGAATTGTCAACTCGAAGCTATCGTAGCCGGCACAAATCTGAAAGAAATTGAAAAACAAGTGCTTCCCTACGGTGTGGACAAACTCCACATATTTGACAAAAAGGGACTCTACCCCTACACTTCCCTACCCCACACCTCTATCTTAGTAAACCTTTTCAAAGAAGAGCAACCACAAATCTGCCTGATGGGGGCTACCGTTATTGGTCGTGATTTAGGACCCCGTGTATCTTCGGCATTGAGCAGCGGGTTGACAGCCGACTGTACGGCTCTTGAAATTGGCGAACACGAAGACAAGAAAGAGGGAAAAACGTACAAAGACCTCTTGTATCAAATCCGCCCTGCATTCGGAGGTAACATTGTGGCAACCATTGTTAATCCCGAACACCGCCCGCAGATGGCAACCGTTCGCGAGGGGGTGATGAAGAAAGAAATCATATCTTCCGATTATAAAGGAGAAGTCATCAATCACAATGTTGATAAATATGTATCTAACACCGATTTTGTGGTACAAGTCATCGAACGCCATATTGAAAAAGCCAAACATAATCTGAAAGGCTCTTCTATCATTGTTTCGGGAGGTTATGGAGTGGGTTCGAGAGAAAACTTCGACCTTTTGTTCGATTTAGCCAAGGTGTTGAATGCGGAAGTGGGAGCCAGTCGCGCCGCCGTTGATGCTAATTTTGCCGACCATGACCGTCAAGTGGGGCAAACAGGCATAACCGTACGCCCAAAGCTTTACATTGCCTGCGGCATTTCGGGACAAATCCAGCATATCGCCGGTATGCAGGAAAGCTCCATGGTTATTTCCATCAATAGCGACTCCGATGCCCCTATTAATTCCATAGCCGATTACGTGATTCACGGAACAATCGAAGAAGTTGTACCCAAGATGATTAAGTATTATAAACAGAATAGTAAATAAAGAAGGAAAAGAAATGGCTAACTTTTATTTAGATACACCGGAATTAAAACACTACCTTTCTCATCCCTTGATGAAAAGAATTGTTGAATTGAAAGAGCGCAACTATGCCGATAAAGATAAATACGATTACGCTCCCTTAAATTTTGAAGACACCATAGATAGTTACGACAAGGTGTTGGAAATTGTGGGTGAAATCTGCGGGGAAATCGTAGCTCCTAATGCCGAAGACGTTGACCATGAGGGACCAACCGTAGCCAACGGACGTGTTACATACGCAAGCAAAACCAAAGAAAATCTAGATGCCACAACTAAAGCGGGATTAATGGGTATGACTATGCCCCGGCGCTACGGTGGTCTTAACTTCCCCACCGTCCCCTATATAATAGCTGCCGATATAGCAAGCCGTGCTGATGCAGGTTTTGAAAACCTTTGGGGATTACAAGACTGTGTCGAAACCATCTACGAATTTGCTGACGAAGACCAAAAAAACCGCTATATCCCCCGTGTCTGTCAAGGTGAAACCATGTCGATGGACTTAACCGAACCCGATGCCGGATCCGATTTGCAAGCCGTGATGCTGAAAGCCACATACAACGAAAAAGACGGATGTTGGTGTTTGAATGGCGTAAAACGTTTTATTACAAACGGTGATTCTGATGTACACCTTGTGCTTGCCCGTTCGGAAGAAGGAACACGTGACGGACGTGGGCTTTCCATGTTTATTTACGACAAACGTAACGGCGGAGTAACCGTGCGTCGTATCGAAAATAAAATGGGTATCAAAGGATCTCCAACGTGCGAGCTTGTATTCAAAAATGCCAAAGCCGAACTCTGTGGCGACCGCAAATTAGGACTTATAAAATATGTAATGGCACTCATGAACGGAGCGCGTTTAGGCATTGCCGCTCAATCCGTTGGTATTTCCCAAGCTGCGTACAATGAAGCGTTGGCTTATGCCAAAGACCGTCGTCAATTCGGTAAAGCCATTATCGAATTTCCGGCAGTAGCCGAAATACTTTCGCTGATGAAAGCCAAACTTGACGCTTCCCGGGCACTACTTTATGAAACTACCCGTTTTGTGGACATCTACAAAGCCCTTGACGACATAGTCAAAGAGCGTAAACTTACCCTCGAAGAACGTACGGAACAAAAAACATTTGCCAAGCTGGCAGACAGTTTTACCCCATTATCTAAAGGTATGAGCAGTGAGTTTGCCAATCAAAATGCTTACGATTGCATTCAGATACATGGTGGTTCGGGGTTCATGAAAGACTATACCTGCGAACGCCTTTACCGCGATGCCCGCATCACCTCCATTTATGAAGGAACGACGCAGTTGCAAGTAGTTGCTGCTATCCGCTATGTTACTACCGGAGCATACTTAGCACGTATTCATGAATACGAAGCTATGCCCGTAGCCTCCGAACTCAAAGATTTAAAAAACCGTCTCAAAGACATGGCAAATAAATATGCAACAGCCGTTGAACAAATCACAGTAGCCAAAGACCAAGAACTGCTGGATTTCTCCGCACGCCGTTTAGTAGAAATAGTTGCTCATATCATCATGGGACATTTATTGCTGCAAGATGCCTCACAAAGTACGCTTTTTTTCCAATCGGCACAAATATACATTCGTTATGCCGAGGCAGAAGTAGAAAAGCACACCACTTTTATTCGCAAATTCGACAAAGACGATTTGGTACATTATAGAAAATAATCTTTATATAACCTTTTTTAAGCGTTCTCCTAAAAGCAAAGAGCACTTTTTATATATTCAGCTCGTGAAAACAAGAAAATATACCTGAATGCTTCTAAAATAAAATTTATTCTTGCTTTTTAGTTAAAAAATTACTTCTTTATTTGATTATGTAATATTATTTTCTCACTTTTGCTCGAAGATTGATTACTAACTACGCCATCACTTATGAATAAACTATTGACATTGGCAATATTAAGCTTGCTTTCCGTGAAGCTCTTGGCTGCATTACCGACACGGGAGCATACCGCATACCGCGATTCTGTATATCGTCAAATTATAAAAGACGGCAATTCTCAGTTTAATTGCTACCTTTCATATTTGCAAGGCAACTCGCAAGTGATTAGATCTTTCGCCAACAATACCCAAGAATTGGATAGATTGCATGAATTTATTCAAAAAGCAATTACTGAAACTTCAATTTATATTCAGAAAATATATATTACCGGATACTGTTCAATTGAAGGTACTTATGCGTTTAATGGTCAATTATCCAAAGAACGTACTAAAGGTTTCATTAATTTTATAAACAACGAATATAATATATCAAATCTTTATTCCGTTGAAAGTGCAGGGAAAGGTGAAGATTGGGAAACATTGCGTAAATTGATTGCCGGTTCTTCCATTCCCGAACGATATGAAATGATTCAAATTATCAAGGATGTGCGTAATCCGGAAGAACGTGAAATGCGATTGAGAATACTTAACGGAGGGCGGGCATACAGAAAAATATATGATGAATTCTTTCCTTTATTACGTAGAGTAAATATAAAAGTAGAATATAATATTCGCCAAATTATAGAAGACAATCAGTACCTTATTATAAGTGATGGTGATAAGGTTGAAAAAACAGAAGAAGTAAAAATTGATTCTGACATTTCACCAATAGTCCCTCCTAAATCGGAAGAAAGAGAATGGAATCATCCTATTATCCTTAAAACAAATCTCATGTCATGGGCAGGTATTACTCCTGATATTAAATTCAGAACATTTATGCCTAATTTAGCCGCTGAAATACATTTGAGCGATAATTGGTCAATAATGGGATCTGTTACGTATTCATATTGGAATTTTGATAAAAGTCAGCAATTTTGGGGAGTTTCTGGTTATAGTATTGAACCACGCTATTGGTTAAACCGTTCTATAAAAATACCACAGGCATATGGAAATCAAGACCATAGTGGATTGTATGTCGGCGGATATATTCAATACGGAGATTTTGATTTTTGTTTAGATGTAAAAGATACTTATCGTACGGATAATTACACTGGTAACTATACTCAAGCCGGCATTTCCATAGGGTATCATGTACAAATTACCCCTGTATGGGGGATAGAATTGGGAGTACGCGAAGGTTATCAATATTCTCATACCAAAATCTATGACACAGAATCACCAAAACATTATCTGAAAGAAAGATTAAATGAAGGTAAGATAAAATTTGATGGTCTGAATTTCAGTGTGACATACAAATTTGAATAATACAAAAAAGAAATAAGCTTTTAGAAGTTTAAAATTAGGAGGGGAAATTTATGTTAATAAATAAATGGTTGCTGTTGTTGGTTTTTATAGGTGTATGCGCAGCTTGCACCAACGAAGCCATTGACCGTCGTAAAGAAGGAGAAGTTACTATTATTCCTTTATGGGAGGAATATAAAGGTAGTTTTCTTCCTGACAAAGGGATAAAATATTATTTTTACAATATTGATAATCATTCTAATTATCCTATTGAAGTTTCAACGATGATAAAAGAAGAAAGTATTATCCAAATATTACCCGTTGGCGTTTATCAGCTTGTAGGATATAATATGGATTTTTCTAAAGACTTGTTGACCCTCAGTAATTCTGCGAATTTTACTGTGGTTGCTAATTTTCAGCCATACCCATTTTCTACCGAACCATTAAATTTATGTATTATATCTTCTAATGAAATAATAGTGGAAAATAGAGGTAAAGTAACGCAAGAGATAGTTCCCATTGAAGTAAAAACAAAATCATTAACATTAAAATTCATTCCCGAAGGCATACAATCCATTAATAAGATAACAGGAAAGTTGGATGGAGCTTTTGCGACAATTAATCTTGTAAACGGAAAAGCTTTAGAGGATATTAGTGATATCTTGTTCCAAGCTGATTATAATAACACCGTTGAGTTCCGAATAAGCGACATATACCTTCCCTCTCAAGCAAGCATTAGTGGTTCTTTTCCTTCGTATAAACAAAATATGTTATCACTAACAGTGGAAGTTATTAATGATGATGGTACAATAATATCAAAAACAGGAGAATGCAATTTAAATGTGGCTATAGAACAAGCAATAAAGGATAATATCACTGTTGATGTACATATAAAGGACTTTCCTACTACTAATAGAGTTCTGTTAAGTGTCTATTGATGTTGCATCTATTGCTTGTTGCATAAGTCTATAAAACTACTTACCTCTTTCCATAACTGATATAAAAGAAAGTCAATCTAAAAACTTGCAAGTGATTCAACAGTTTTTAGAGAAACGGCAGATTTTCTAAAAGCCGTTTTGATATGATGTCTAAGAAGGCAATTATTTCTTTCTATTCTTATCGTATATGCGCCATATCCCCTTTCGCCTTAAATTAAATACTCATTGTAAATCATGAAGATCATTAATTATCTAATGTTGGTTTTGACAATATCTTTAATATATTCTTGCCAACAAATATCTTTACCCACTATTGTATATCAAAATTCATCTGGGACGGAACAGCCCTCTGCACAAGAAATACGCCGCTATCTCTATTTGAGAACAGGAAAGTTAGCCCTTATTCAAGAAATAGCTTCGGCAGAAGAAATCCCGGCATATGCCATTGTACTGACAAAAAATGATGGGGTTCTGCATAAAGCGGATGTTGAGCTAGGCCCGGAAAGCTATCAACTGAAGACGGACGGTAATCGCCTGTTTATCACCGGAGGGTCGGATAAATCTTTACTGTACGGCAGTTATAAATTCGCGGAACATTTGGGTATTAGGTTCTACCTGCATGGCGATGTGATACCCGACAAACGTTTGAAATCATTTACTTTGCCTGTATTGAATGAAGTTCATACACCCTTGTTTGCCACTCGCGGAATACAGCCTTTCCACGATTTTCCCGAAGGACCGGACTGGTGGACGCTCAATGAGTACAAAGCTATTCTGGCGCAATTGCCCAAGATGGGTATGAATTTTATTGGGTTTCACAACTATCCGCATCCCGAGCCGATGGTCTGGATTGGTCTGAAAAGCGACATCGACAGTGCCGGCAATGTCAAAGCTGCTTATCCCGCACGGCATTTCCATACGATGGAAAACGGTTGGGGATATGCGGCAAAATCAACTGGTGATTATTTTTTCGGAGCGGCTAACTGGTATCCGAAAGATATATACGGTCCTGTATATATGGACAACCGGACGGCAACCACTTATACTTCCGGTCAATGGGGAACTTCGACTACCGATGAACAGACAAGCATTGATTTGTTCAACGCCTCCGGTAAATTCTTCAGCGAAGCTTTTACGTATGCGCATAAGATGGGCGTGAAAATTTGTTTGGGAACGGAAACACCTTTGGGAATACCAGCTAAGGTCAAGGAACATTTGCAACAAATGAATCTGAATCCTGCCGACAGTTCGGTGGTACGCCAATTATACGAGGGCGTGTTTACTTGGGTGCAAAAACATTATCCGGCGGATTATTATTGGCTGTGGACGGATGAAACATGGACATGGAGCGGAAATACGCAACAGCAACTTGACGCAGTGATGTCGGATATGCAAATAGCCTTACGGGCTTTAGACAACGTAAAACCCGGTTTTGGATTAGCTACTTGCGGTTGGGTGTTAGGACCTCAGCAGGACAGGTCGTTATTCGACAATTATTTGCCTAAAAACATTCCTTTCAGTTGCATTAACCGGAATGTTGGGTTTACTCCGATTGACCCCGGATTTGTAGCGGTTAACGGGCGGTCGAAATGGGCTATTCCTTGGATGGAAGACGATCCTGCCTTGATATTGCCGCAGTTATGGGTTGGACGGATGCAACGCGATGCCGCTGATGCTTTGGCTTACGGTTGCGACGGATTGATAGGTATTCATTGGCGTACACAATCGATTGCTCAAAATATCTCAGCATTAGCGCAAGCCGGATGGAGTCAAACCGAATGGAATCCCAATCAGGACAAAAAAATGACGCAGGAAGAAGCCGTTGAAAATTCAAATAAGCAAGAACGCGATTTGGGTGCTTCAAGTTATTATGCAGGCTGGGCGCACAGTGAGTTTGGCGAGGAAGCGGCTGAACAATTAGCTGTTTTATTTACTAATCTGGACGGCACCGAACCTTCTGAAAGACAGAATGAAAGACAAGGTCGTTTGCCTCGTCAGGCTGTTTGGGTGGATGGTCCCGGCGGATTGAAAGCCTCCTACGCTAAAGTTCCTACGGCTTGGGTGGAAGTTGTCAAAGATTATGCTTTTGTAGATGAAATGGAAGCCTTACGCCCGCTCATTAAAGGAAACGGCAATATAGCCCGGTTTGATTACTGGCTCAATACTTTCCGCTATCTGCGTGTAGTGGGCGAATTGAACTGTACCATCGGCGCATATAACCAAAAAGTGAAAGAAATCCGCCAAATAAAAGAACCTCAGAAACAGCAAGAACAAGCAAAGAACGAGCTGCTTCCGCTTAGGATACAATCTATACAACAATTGCGGGAAATACACCGGCATCTGTTTGCTTTTATCAATACTTATGGTGAATTGGGCAACCTGACCAACTGGCAACAGCACCTCATGGACTTATATTTCGACAAACCTGCTAAGGAATTGACAAGCTTGCTTGGAACGGAATTGCCCGCCGAAGCTTTACCCGACAAAGTTCCGGTTTATTCATCGCGCATCATCGCCCCGGAACTACGGACAGCCATCGACCGCGGCGAAAGTTTCAATATGCAAGTCATCATTACCGAAATATCGCCTGCTAAAGCTGTTTTGAAATACCGCATGTTAGGCGAGAAGAAATATCAAACGATTGCCCTGCAAACTGTAGGACGATGCGTCTATCAAGCGGATATTCCCGCCAACAGTTTAACCGGCGATTTTGAATATTATATTGAAGTGGAAAAACAGTCGAGCGGAACGATGCGTTTCCCGGCTACTGCTCCTGCCTTAAATCAAACGGTAGCTATTTGGTGATCAAAAAAGAAACATAAATCGAAAGCATACTTCCGTAATCCCGGTTGATATTCCGGTTGACCATGGGTATAGTTCTCCTTTGGTATAACCAAATGAATCATTTGGTATATACTAAAGGGGATTATGCTGTCGCAATAATTCAATCTTTTAAAATGGTAATGGATCGTTATTTCCTACTCCACCAAATGGTTTGTCCGAAGACAAATGGCTTGTAGATACAAGCGTATGGTTATTGATACGTGACCCCCGTATTGCTCCCTCGTCAGGAAGTGGAATAATGATATCATCCTCCGGATTTTGAAAGCGGGCGTATTCGCCTTTAAATCGAAGCAGCACATCGGCGGTGGCGCCATTGCGATGCTTGGCGATGATGATTTCAGCCATTCCCTGTAAATCACGCCCCTTATCGTCTTGATATATTTTGTAGTATTCGGGGCGGTGGATGAAACAGACCATATCAGCGTCTTGCTCAATAGCGCCGGACTCACGAAGGTCACTCAATTGCGGACGCTTACCTTCAATGCCTTCTCTGCTTTCTACTCCACGATTCAATTGGGATATGGCTATAATAGGAATATTCAACTCTTTTGCCAACCCCTTGAGTGAACGCGAGATGGTGCTAACCTCTTCTTGGCGATTGCCGTAAGACATACCGCTGGCATTCATCAGTTGAAGGTAGTCTATAATAATAATTTTTACTCCATGTTCGCGCACCAGGCGGCGGGATTTTGTTCGCAGTTCAAATACGGAAAGCGAGGGAGTGTCATCCACATATAGGGGAGAATCAATAAGTTCTTTCAGTTTGTGGTCCAATTGTTGCCACTCGTATGCAGCCAATTGACCGCTTTTTATTTTTTCGCCCGGTATTTCACACACATCACTTATCAAGCGGTTTACTAACTGGACATTACTCATCTCAAGCGAAAACAACGCTACCGGATGTTTAAAGTTAACTGCAATGTTGCGAGCCATCGAAAGCACAAACGCTGTTTTACCCATGGCAGGACGCGCAGCAATAATAATGAGGTCGGAGTTTTGCCAGCCGGAAGTAATTTTATCCAACCTTGTAAAACCACTTTCCAAACCACTCAAACCGTCCGTTCGTGCGGCAGCTTTTTGCATCAGCTTATAGGCTTCGGATATGATGGGATTAATTTGTGTATAATCCTTTTTCACGTTCTGTTGCGAAATCTCGAAGAGTTGTCCTTCGGCTTCCTGCATCAAGTCGTCCACGTCAATGGTTTCGTCAAATGCTTTTGACTGAATATGGCTTGTAAAGGTTATCAATTCGCGTGCCAAATATTTTTGGGCGATGATGCGGGCATGATACTCTATGTGAGCGGACGAAGCAACTTTACTACTTAGTTGAGTGATGTAGAAGGGACCGCCCACTTCGTCGAGTTCTCCACGCTTGCGAAGTTGTTCGGTTACGGTGATAATGTCTACCGGCTCTTGCCGGACAACTAAGTCGGTAATAGCAGCATATATCAGTTGGTGAATGTATTCGTAAAAAGACTCAGGGCGCAATATTTCACTGATCAACGAATAAGCATCTTTTTCAATCATAATAGCCCCTAATACTACCTCTTCCAGTTCACGGGCTTGGGGTTGAATACGTCCATAGTCAACTATGGGCTGTATTTTGGGCTTTATAGTGCGAGGATTTTTTCTTGGTTCTGCCATTTGTTTGCAGTGTTATTTTAGGCAGACAAAGGTAGAAGATATTCATTGCTGGCAAGAGAGTGGGGAAATATATTTATTCACTTGATATTAACAGCGTAAATCACAAAACTGCATCCATGGTGATTGTTCCTTGATTTCCGCATTTATCCGTTACAACAAGTTGTATGGTATGCCCTGTTCTTTTCTTTACTTTGAGAGGATTTACCCGGTAGATTATTCGATTTGTCATTATTTCCAAACCGAAGGGTACATATTTACCGTCAATAGTACCACGGTAGGAGGAAATATCGGTTTCCTTTTCTTCTATTTTGAATATGACGTTGCCTGTGTTTCTCCATTGTCCGGGATTAACAGCCGTAATTTTGGGAGAAATGGTATCGGCTTGCACTGTAAAAGAGCTTAGTTCGCGTACGCGGGTTTTTATAAAACCATTGTCATACGTTCCGCCAAGAAAGGCAGTCTGTCCGTTTTTTCCGATGCGGGCTATATAGTATTTGGTCGTATCCGTTACTATATTATTTCTGACCCCAATATACAAATCAGCATAAGTGTGTAACGGTATCAGCTCGTTGTTCAGTTGGTATGTATTGGCAATCGCCCCGGAATCTATCCGGACATTATAATTTAATAAAACATTGTCATACAAAGATTCTTTAGGAATATGCAATTCCAACCCCGGTTCACTTATAGAATTTACTTTTCCTTGTTTTAAATAATACTTACCCGTATAATCCGGTTGTACAATAGACCGAGGTTTTCCGCGTACTACAAATTGATATTTGGAAGTATTGCCGTACAAATCTTTTAGCACATAGTTAAATTGATAATTACGTTCTTCGTCAATAGTTATCAATCCGTTTTTGTCATTGAACGCTTGGAGCATCCGTAGTTTATTGCCCGGTTCAATAAATGATTTCATGTATGTGTTCTGCGTCCATGAATATATCATACGGCTTTCGTTAGCAGAAAAGCGGTCAACAACACTGCGAAACACCTCTTTACCACCCACTGATAAAGATACGATATACACCCCGAAACGACCGTTTGTTTCGTCCATATAATCGTTTGCTTTGATGCCTACACCGATTACTCCCCATGCTTCTACCGATTTCATCTGTGCAGGTATAAATGTCTGGCGGTTTTCCCTTCCGTTTACCACCCCTTGACCCGGTTGTGGAAAAAACATAATGCCCTGAATGACGGGCGCACGAGTATCTTTTATTAAGTGTTTGTAAAATGGTAAAGCATCCACATAATCTCCACTTTCTGTCTCAAATAAATCCATGTGCAGGTGGGGACCAAAGGAGTACCCTGTGTTGCCACTCCAAGCTATTTGTTGCCCTGCATGGACAAGGTACTCTGTGGAATCAGGGATAATGGATACTTCCCATGTTTCATTTTCATACTGATAATTTTCCGCTCGCTCTGCTATAGGGGATACAAACCCTGACAAATGGCGATAGATAGCAGTATACCCGTTGTTGTAACGTACGTGCAGCATATGTCCCGAACCGTGAGTTATCAAGATGCGAGAAATATATCCGTCGCCAATAGAGAGAAGTTTTTTACCTGATACCCCCTGCGTTCTAAAATCCAGCCCACTGTGTAGATGATTAGTACGCAATTCGCCAAAATTTCCGCTCATAATAAGCGGAAACTCGAAAGGCGAAGAGAATGTAGTTAGAGATTCTTTTTGAGAATAAGCATGTTGGGTAAAAAGAAGTAAGAGGATAGTGGTAATATAATATCTCATTGCTATTACAGAATTACGCTAATGAAATTAGGGAATTAATTAATTGTTCGGAGTTGACAAGAGTTTGCTCTCCGGTGTCCATATTCTTTAATGTAACTTTACCTTCATTCATTTCATCTTCGCCTGCAATAACCACAAAAGGAATATTCTTGGTGTTTGCATAGCTCATTTGTTTCTTCACCTTCGCAGCATCGGGGAATATTTCAGCACTTATACCTGCTGCTCGTACTTTGGAAAGTATAGGGAGGGAATAAATCATTTCTTTCTCTCCGAAATTAATGAAAAGGAGTTTCGTTCCGTTTACCGCTTCTTTTGGGTAAAGGTCTAATTGATTGAGAACATCAAATATGCGGTCTGCACCAAAGGATATACCTACTCCCGAAATATCCGGCATACCGAAAACGCCTGTTAGATTGTCGTACCTACCACCACCGGTGATGCTTCCTATTTGCACATCAAGGGCTTTTACTTCCAAGATAGCACCGGTGTAGTAGTTTAGTCCGCGAGCTAACGTGAGGTCAAGTTCTATTTCATTCCTTAAATCAAAGTTTTCAAGTATGGAAAGAATAACTCTACATTCTTCTATCCCCTTTAAACCGATTTCACTTGCAATTAATATCTGTTTGAGCGCATCCAGCTTGCCGGTATTTGTTCCGTTGAGTTGGATAATGGGTTGTAGCTTAGCAATGCTTTCAGCACTAATACCTTTATCTGCCAATTCTTGGTTTACATTCTCCAGCCCTATCTTGTCTAACTTATCAATGGCTACCGTAAAGTCGGTTATCTTATCAGCTTCGCCTATGATTTCAGCTATTCCTGAGAGTAGCTTGCGATTGTTTATCTTAATACATACGCGAATACCCAAACGAGTAAACACCGTATCAATGATTTGTATCAGTTCTACTTCGTTCAATAAAGAATCACTTCCTATTACATCAGCATCGCATTGGTAAAACTCTCGATAGCGTCCTTTCTGTGGACGGTCGGCACGCCAAACGGGCTGTATTTGGTAACGCTTAAAAGGGAAAGTTATCTCATCACGGTGCATCACCACGTAACGGGCAAAGGGAACAGTAAGGTCATAACGCAGCCCTTTTTCACAAAACTTGGAAGTTAGTTTCGGAGCATTACGGCTTAATAGCTCTTCATCTGTCAATCCCGAAAAATAATCACCGGAGTTTTGTATCTTAAAAAGCAGTTTATCTCCCTCCTCTCCATACTTTCCCATCAACGCAGAAAGCATTTCCATAGCAGGGGTTTCTATCTGTTGGAAACCATATAGATGATATACGTCGCGAATGGTATTGAATATGTAATTGCGTTTCGCCATTTCGACCGGCGAGAAGTCGCGTGTTCCTTTAGGAATAGTGGGTTTTGATGCCATGATAAGCGGGAAAAGGCTTTATATTCTTACTTGTATGGCTTTGGACTCTGCCTCATATCCCGGTTTGTTGAGTAAGGCAAACATATTCTTTTTGTATGCTTCCACACCCGGTTGGTCAAACGGATTGACACCTAACAGATAGCCACTAATGCCGCAACCGATTTCAAAGAAATACAATAATTGTCCGATGTTATACTCGTTGAGTTCGGGAATGGTAATGCGTATATTGGGCACACCACCGTCCACATGGGCTAATTGTGTGCCGAGTTCCGCCATTTTGTTTACTTCATCCACCCGTTTACCGGCTAAAAAGTTCAATCCATCAAGGTTAGCTTCATCAGAAGGAACAGTAAGAGTATGATTTGTCTTTTCAATGGAAAGAACAGTTTCGTATATGCTTCTTTCGCCTTCTTGTATCCATTGCCCCATAGAATGTAAGTCTGTTGAGAAGTCCACCGAAGCAGGGAAGATACCTTTGTTTTCTTTACCTTCGGATTCTCCGTAAAGTTGCTTCCACCATTCGCTTAGATAATGTAGCTTAGGGTTGAAGTTTACGAGGATTTCTATCTTCTTGCCCTGTTTGTAAAGCTCGTTACGGGTGGCAGCATATATAGCAGCCAAATTCTTTTCAAAGGGGATATTCACACCGGAGGCTGTTTCCATTTCGCGGGCACCTTCCACAAGCTTTTCGATGTCGAAATCGGCAATGGCGATAGGTAATAAACCTACCGGAGTAAGAACGGAAAAACGTCCGCCTACATTGTCGGGGATAATAAACGATTTATATCCTTCTTTATCTGCCGTAACACGGGCTGCTCCTTTCTGGGCATCGGTAATGGCAACAATAACTTTGCGTGCTATTTCTTTTCCGCGTTGGTCTTCGCATTGTTTCTTTAATAGGCGAAAAGCCAAAGCTGTTTCAGTAGTTGTTCCTGATTTGGAAATATTGATAACACCGAACTTTTTATCTTTCAGCAAAGTAGTCAGTTCGTATAAATAATCTTCGCCGATGTTATGTCCTGCATAGATAATGGCAGGGCTATCTTTCTTTTCTTGCAACCAAATGAAACTATTTGAAAGAGCTTCGATTACGGCACGTGCTCCCAAATAACTTCCTCCGATACCCGCTACGACAACCACTTCACAATTATCCCTCAATATTTTTGCGGTAGCTTTCAAATCGGTTAAATGTTCTTTACTGATAGAAGATGGTAGGTGCAACCACCCTAAGAAATCGTTACCCTTACCTGCCCCATTTTCTAATGCTTCCCGTGCGGATTTAGTTTTGGCTGCGTAAGCCGAAATACTTTCTTTGGAAATGAATCCAAGTACTTTTTCAATGTTTACGTTTATCATAATTGTGACATTTATTAAAAATTATGCTACCTCTTGCCCGTTAATATTAAGAAAGAAAGTACTGTTATATTGTCAAAAGAAATTCCGATAAGCTGTCCATATCACGGAACGTCTTCGTTTCTCCTGTATCCGGTACATTTTTGGGTTGATATCTGTTTCTCAAAACAATATCCAGTACTGTTTCAACATATTCGTTTTTGTTTATCACATCAATGGTGTGCGTTAGCTTATGTTGTTCTGTTATTTCACAAAACTCATCTGCAAAAGAACGCGATATGAACATCACCCCTTGGAAGTCTATCACGATATCCTTCTCATAGGTTGAAGAGGATATATAAGTTAAGATTCTTTTAGCTTCTGTTCTTGATTGTAATTCTGTGCCTATTAAATCCGCTAATAATAAAGTTTGCATGATCTATCCCTCCAAATATTCATAAATATTAAACTCCTCATTTACACCGTAAGGGATTCTAAGGAGAACAACTGTACCATCCCATTTGATATGTTTCGGTAGTTTGACATAATCTTCAGAGTCGTGTGTTTTTCTATAAAAGGCACCTCCTGAAAATAAAAAGAATTGCCCCTTTAAGCCTGCTAACATTTTTTTTGATGTTCTAATACCATATCCTCTGTTTTCTGCTTCGGGTAAGTTCTTCGTTGACACTCCTGTGCTCGCTTTTTTTATAGCGTCTACATCATTGATGATATCTTTATTTCCCGCTTTTACATAACTTCCTAATATAGTAATACCCTCGTCTGCAATACAAATATCAATATATTTATTCTTCGTATAATATTGTGCGAATATATAGCCGCCGTGAATACTGTCGGAGTGTTCTGTTATGTTGTCTATCAACTCCGATAACAGGTAACTTAATACCGAATATATCTTATCCGTAAGATTTAGTTGTTTTTTTAAGATTGTATTGATGGTCTTTATTATTTGATTTCTTAATTCGTCTTTATCTTTCGAAGCAGGAAAGCGAATAATAGGTATATATCTTTTATTGGAAAAGCTTTCCATATATTCTGAGAAATCTGTTCTCATGTTTTCTACATCAAGTATATTATGAAAATGAATAGCATTAAAATAAATTTGTAATTCGTCGGATATATTTTCGTATTGAACATTTTTGATACATCTTTTTTTATAGAGTATAAGTGGAAGTATGAAGAAGGGATTCAATTTGGAAGTCTTAGAGAAATCCCAAATAACATCATCATCCTTATCGGACAATTCCATCTTTAATATAATCTTAAACAAATAATTAAACGAACTTCCTACTCGGTTATCATCTATTTTAGATGGCATTTCTATTCTTAAAGGTACCATAAAACTATACAGATTTAGCGAAAATAATGAATTAAATCTCTAAATTTTAGCATTTTTACCTCTATCTGAACGAATCCGTCAATAGCTTTATCTCTATCGTTGGCGAAATACGCTCGTATAAAATATTATATATAGCATCTAATATGGGCATATTAACATGATAATGCTTGTTTATTTCCTTGATGCACTTCGTTCCGTAATAGCCTTCGGCTATCATTTCCATTTCTATCTGCGCACTTTTAACGGAATAGCCACGCCCTATCATAGTGCCAAACGTACGGTTACGACTGAAATTGGAATAAGCTGTAACCAATAAATCACCCAAATACACCGACTCGTTTACATTTCGGTTCAAAGGATGTACCAAGTTCAAGAAATGGCTCATTTCCTGAATGGCATTTGACATCAGTACTGCCTGAAAGTTATCTCCGTATTTTAAACCGCTGCAAATACCCGAAGCAATGGCATATACATTTTTCAACACAGAGCTATATTCAATGCCCGCCACATCATCACTAACGGAAGTTTTAATATAGTTTCCCCCCAACCTATGAGCAAAGACATGAGCTTTTTCCCGGTCAGGACAGGCTATCGTGATATATGAAAGTCGTTCCAATGCCACCTCTTCGGCATGGCAAGGACCTCCCAATACAGCAATATTTTCCAAAGGAACCCCATAAAATTTAGTAAAGTATTCTGATATGATGAGATTCTCGTCGGGGACAATTCCCTTAATAGCGGTTATGATGAACTTGCCGGTCAGTTTGACTTTAAGTTTCTTTAAATGAGATTTCAAATAAGGGGAAGGGGTGGCAAAAATAAGTATATCCGAATCTCTCACCACTTCGTTAATGTTGGAGTTGAAATTGATTCGTTTAATGTCAAACTTTACCCCCGTCAGATAAGAAGGATTGTGCCCTAACCGTTTAAAGTCTGCTATACGGTCGTCTCTGCGCATATACCAGTTTATTGTCCCTTCTCGATTCAGCACCATCTTGGCAATAGCAGTAGCCCAACTGCCTCCGCCCATTATCGCTATTTTACCGGATAGTTTCATAACCCGAATTAGGGATTTTTAACTGCTTGTTCAGGGCGCATTTGTGGGAATAAAAGCACCTCTTGAATTGCCGTTTGTCCCGTGAGCAGCATGACGAGACGATCCATACCGATACCCATACCAGACGTGGGAGGCATACCATATTCCAACGCACGAACAAAGTCCATGTCAATAAACATGGCTTCGTCGTCTCCTTTTTCGCTTAGACGAAGTTGATCTTGGAAGCGTTCCAATTGATCTATCGGGTCATTCAATTCGGAATAGGCATTGCAAAGCTCTTTCCCGTTTACCATAAGCTCAAAGCGTTCGGTTAGTTCCGGGTTGTTACGATGACGCTTGGTAAGGGGAGACATTTCAATGGGGTAGTCTATAATAAAGGTTGGTTGTATGTAATTCCCTTCACAAAATTTGCCGAATATTTCGTCAATGAGCTTACCCTTACCTATTTTATCGTCTGTTTCTATATTCAGTTTCCGGCATATTTCCCGAATTTCGTCTTCATTCTTTTTCGCAAGATCATACCCTGTAAATTCTCTGATAGAATCTAACATGGTTACTCGCTTATAGGGGGCTTTAAAGTTGATAACATGGGCACCTATTTGCACTTCCGTCGTTCCGTTTACGTCCAAGCAAATCTGTTCGATCATGTTTTCGGTGAAAGTCATCATCCAATTATAATCTTTATAGGCGACGTATATTTCCATACAGGTGAATTCAGGATTGTGTGCTTTGTCCATACCTTCGTTACGGAAGTTCTTGGAAAATTCATATACGCCTTCAAACCCTCCTATAATCAGACGTTTCAAATATAGCTCGTCAGCAATGCGAAGATATAAAGGAATGTCCAATGCGTTGTGGTGAGTAATAAACGGACGTGCGGCTGCTCCTCCGGGAATAGCTTGCAAAACGGGGGTTTCTACTTCTGTATATCCTTTTGAGTTGAAATATTCACGCATGGAGGTATATATTTGCGTGCGTTTTATGAAAATGTCTTTAATACCATCGTTCACAACCAAATCCACATAACGTTGGCGGTAGCGCAGCTCTGGGTCATCAAAAGAATCATAAGCCGTTCCGTCTTTGTATTTTACTATGGGAAGCGGGCGTATGGATTTAGCTAATACCGTTAGTTTTTGCGCATGAATGCTGATTTCCCCTGTTTGGGTTCTAAATACAAAGCCTTCGATGCCTATATAATCGCCCAAATCAAGCAAACGTTTGAATACATTCGTATATAAATCCTTGTTTTCGTCGGGACAAATGTCGTCGCGCGTAATATAGACTTGTATGCGTCCTTTGGAATCTTGCAATTCGATGAAAGAAGCCTTACCCATGATACGGCGGTTCATAATCCGTCCTGCTACCGATACATGGCGTAGCGCATTTTCATTATCTTTAAATTCTTCTTTTATATTTGTGGAAAAAGCATCCGTAACATACTCTATTGCCGGATAAGGATCGATACCCAATGCATGGAGTGCCTCTAAGCTGTTACGTCGGATAACTTCTTGTTCGCTTAATTCTGACATATTTATCGTATAATGTGTAATTCAATATGAATGCAAAATTAATAAACTTTCTAGATTTCCGGCATGAATTTCCGTGCAATTGTCTTATTCTTTATATATACCTTGCATCACAAACCGGCAGCGGTGGCAACCGGGAATTATGCTAGTAGCATACCGGCGTATGCCAGTTCCATACGCGAGTATGCCAGTTGCATACCGGAGCTAAGGCGGTTGCATAATTCCCGTATGGTATATACCAAACACCCCGTATGGTATATACCATACGAGGCTTTTACTATATATTGTATGAAAAAGGGAAGGAAGTTCGCCGTTGCTCCCATTCTTGCGACCGACGGCAACATGCAGCACAAAGATAAGAAAGAAAGCCGGGAATAACACCACCTTATACCTCAAGTTTACCAATGGCACTACGGGTTAACTATGATATGTTTTTAATGAATTTTAAGTAGCTTTGTGAGCTATGTTTCAGATAAATTACTTATCTTCGTAACAGATTTCAAATACAAAGCGCACAAGCTAATGAATTGTTTCATTGATGTTTTGTATATAAAGCGAGAATTCGGGGGAAATCACTAAGTTTTTATACGGCAGTCCCGAATAGTATTAACTAAAACCTGATTACATGAGGTATGTAAAGCAGATTTGTGTTGTGTTGTTACTTCTTTCCTTAACTTCTTTTATTGCTTATGAACATCAAGATAAACCTGCGAGAGGTTTAGATGTAGGTATTGCGGCACCCGATTTTGAAATTAAAGCTCCTGACGAACAATCGTTTGCTTTGAGTAATTTTAAAGGAAGGTATGTTTTACTGAGTTTTTGGGCAAGTTATGATGCGCAATCTCGAATACAAAACATTTGTTTAAGTAATGCGTGTCAGTTTGCTTTCCCGGATATTGAGATGGTTTCTGTGTCATTTGACGAATATCAGTCTGTGTTTACAGAGACTGTGCGTAAAGATCAAATAGTTGCAGTTGCTTGTTTTGTAGAAACCAGTGGTATGAAATCCGGTTTATTTAAAAAATATAAACTTAAATCCGGTTTCGCCAACTATTTATTGGATAAGAATGGAGTTATTTTGGCAAAGGATGTATCTGCCAAAGAACTAAACGCTCTTTTGAACTAATCGGCGATTGATTTTTTATAACGAAAGAGATTAATAACCGGTTATAGAAAGTGGAATTTTAAAAAGGAAGAAAGTAATACAACAAAAGCGTGATTCCGCCAACTTGCGTGAGCAAGTGGCGGAATTTTTCATGTATGAATTACGTTAATCCCTGACAAGATGCCTTTATTGCCTTAATTACTGTGGAACCAAATCCACCATGTTCCAACTCGTTAACGCCTTTAATCGTAATCCCTCCGGGAGTAGTTACCTTATCTATCTCTACGGAAGGATGTGTATCATTATTCAAAATCAGTTCGGCAGCTCCTTTGACAGACTGCGCCACCATCTTCATGGCATCTTTGGGATAAATACCCATTTCTATGCCTGCTTGCATGGCAGCTTGAATATATTTTAACACATAAGCAATGCCGCAGGAAGTAAGGGCAGTAGTTGCAGGAATTTGTTTTTCGGAAATTAACATCGCCAATCCCATTTCATTGAAGAGGTTAAGAACGAAAGTCTCTTGTTCCTTTGTGGCATTCATAGAAGCTATCAGCGTCATACTTGCCAATTGAGAAATAGCAGTATTCGGAACCAGCCGGAAAATCGTAGCTGATGGGCTAAGCCATTCTTTATAATCGGAGAAAGAAACACCCGCCGCTATTGAAACAATAATCTGTTTGCTAAAATCGAATGTTAATTGCTTAACTACGTCTCTTACCAACCAAGGTTTTACGGCAATGATTATCATCTCGGCATGGTTTACCGCTTCTTGATTGCTATCGGTGGTTTGGATACTCGGATTAAAGACTTTCAAGGCTTCTAACATACTGTTGCTCGGGTCGGATACGACAATATCTTTTGCTTTTATCAACGTTCCTTGTGTAAATCCGCGAGCAATAGCTCCCCCCATATTGCCGGCTCCGATGATGGCTGTCTTCATAAATGCACCGAAATATAAAAATTTAGTTTAATGCTTTCTTGAATCGTGAAATAAACTCGTCTGCTTCTTCCAAACTTAGGCAGAGTGGGGGAAGAAGACGTATGACATTCGTACCTGTAACTCCGGTAAAGACGTGATAATCGAATAAAAGACGGTTGCGAAGTTCTTTTATCGGTTCGTCAAATTCCAAACCAATCATTAATCCTCTCCCACGTACTTCTTTTATCTGCGGGAGATTCCTTAATTCTTTCATCAAATAATCCCCAACTATTGCAGCATTGTCTATCAGGTTTTCTTCCTCCATAACATCTATTACGGCAAGAGCAGCTGCACAAGCTAAATGATTTCCTCCAAAAGTAGTGCCAAGCATACCGTAAACAGGTGTGAATATAGGACTAATCAATACGCCCGCCATCGGGAAACCATTACCGATACCTTTGGCTACGGTGATAATATCCGGTTTGATGCCGGCGTATTGGTGAGCGAAGAACTTTCCGCTTCGCCCGTATCCGCATTGAATTTCATCTAAAATGAGAATAGTTCCTGTAGCGGTACATATTTCGCGAAGTTCTTTCAAAAAGGTATCTGTCAACGTCAATATACCGCCCACCCCTTGAATACCTTCAATGATAACTGAGCAAACATCACCTTTGGAAAGTTCGGATTTTACAGCTTCAATATCGTTAAGGGGCAAATAAACCACATGACTGTTGTCGTTAATCGGAGCAATAATTTTCGGATTGTTCGTAACCTCTACCGCCAACGAAGTGCGTCCATGGAAAGATTTTTGAAAAGACACAATTTTTGTCCGTCCGTTGTGGAAAGATGCTAACTTCATAGCATTCTCATTGGCTTCGGCTCCAGAATTGATAAGGAATAGGGAGTAATCGTCGTAACCTGAAATAATACCCAACCGTCGGGCTACTTCTTGTTGAATTTTATTGATAACGGAATTGGAATAAAATCCCAATCTGCTTACTTGGTTGCTAATCATCTCCACATAATGCGGATGACTATGACCAATGGATATAACGGCATGTCCTCCGTAGAGGTCAAGATACTTGTTTCCTTTATCGTCCCACACATGGCAACCTTTGCCTTTTACGATATTGAGAGGGAAGAGAGGATATACGTCGAATAGGTTCATATCACCATTTCCTCAATGTTACATTCCGAAACTGCACTGCTTTGCCTTCGCTTTGTAAACCGATGTATCCGGTTTTTATCTTATTTGTTCCTGTATTCTGATATACATCGTTAATATATACGGTAATCACTCCGTCTTTTACGGCAATATCGGCTTTATTCCATTCGCCGGCAGGTTTCTCGCTCGAAGCATTCTTTTTTTGAACCAAGGGGAATTTCGGACGTGGTTCATTGGCGTTTTGAATGTATTCAGCCAAATTAGAGCCATTTAAAAGTACAAAATCACCGGCTTTTCCAGCAGCCAATTGACATTCAATACCATTTGGAAAAGGGTTTTCGGGTGTTTCAATCAGCAAAAAAATACCGCTATTATTTGATTTCCCAGCTTCTACCCAACGCCATTCAGCATGCAGTATATAATCGCCATATTTCTCCTTTGTGTACATATACCCCAATGGAGTTCCTGTAATTTGGATTATACCGTCATTGACGGAATATACTTGGTTGGTAGGTACGGAATTATCCTGAACTACGAAATTCCAATTAGACAGGTCTTTCCCATTGAATAGTTTTTCTACTTCTTGCGCAACAGCGCTACTATTAAAGTAAAACAATATGATGATGATTCCTGTGATAAACAATATGTTCTTTTTCATAAATTTGATTTTATGTAATTAATTTTAAAATCCACTCGCTTTCAACCTTAACCCCATTGTTTCCTCCAAATTAAACATCAGATTCATATTATGTACAGCTTGTCCCGAAGCCCCTTTCAACAAATTATCAATACAAGATGTTATTAGTAGTTTATCTCCGTGCTTCTCCAAGTGTAGCAGACATTTATTTGTATTTACCACTTGTTTAAGATCTATATTCTCATCTACGATGTACGTAAAAGAATCTTTTTGGTAATACTCTTCGTAGATGCAGACCAATTCAGGTAAGTCTGTTTTGGATTTCACAATCAACGTAGTAAATATACCACGCGGAAAGCCTCCTCGATAGGGGATGAAATCAATATCCGAATCAAAACTTGGTTGCAATTGTTTCAACGACTGTTTAATCTCAGGAACATGCTGATGGGCAAAAGGTTTATAAATGCTTATATTATTATTCCTCCAACTGAAATGACTCGTTGCTGCTGGCTTTACTCCTGCTCCCGTACTTCCTGTGATGGCATTTACCGTTACGTCATCATTTAACATCGAATGTTTTGCCAAAGGTAATAGCCCAAGTTGGATGCAAGTAGCAAAACATCCGGGATTTGCTACATATTTCGCCTTGCAGATAGCTCTCTGGTTCAGTTCGGGAAGCCCATATAAAAACTTGTGGTCATCGCTTTTAATGCGGTAATCCATTGAAAGATCAATGACTTTCAAATCTTCCGGCAATACATGACTCTCCATAAATCTACGGGTATCACCATGTGCCGTACAGAAAAAAAGTACATCAATACCGTCAAGAGGCAGCTCGTTTGTAAAAATCAAATCACATTCGCCATACAATCCATCGTGAACATCGACGATCTTATTGCCGGCGTTACTACTGCTATTGATAAAAACGATTTCCGCTTCGGAATGATTAAGCAATATCCGGATAAGTTCACCGGCTGTATACCCTGCTCCACCTACAATTCCGACTTTTATCATTTCCCATTTTTCTTTTGATTGGCATAGTACACTCGAAGCGGAATAGACAATATTTTAGTAAACCCTTTCGCATCTTCGGCTGTCCAACCTTTCTGCATTTCCCCGTATTCTCCCAAATCGTTCTTCACTAAGTCATAAGAAGATTCTACGCCTACTAATGTATAAGCGTAGGGGCGTAGAATAATAGAAACCGTACCGTTTACGTTGCGTTGCGAACTCGTCAGCATAGCTTCAATGTCACGCATTACAGGTTCCAAATATTGAGCTTCATGTAGAAACATACCATACCATGTACCTACTTGGTCTTTCCAATACAGTTGCCATTTACTTAAGGTGTGTTTCTCAAGCATTTTATGAGCGTTAATAATCAAAATAGGGGCGGCTGCTTCAAACCCTACACGACCTTTCAGCCCGATAATCGTATCGCCAATGTGCATATCACGACCAATACCGTATTTACATCCTATCTCTTCCACTTTGCGAATAGCTTTCACCTTATCGGTACATACTTCACCGTTAACGGCGTGTAGTTCACCTTCTTTGAATTCTAACCTTAAGGTTTCCGTTCCTTTGGCAGTTATTTGACTCGGATAAGCATCTTCGGGCAATGTTTGTTCGCTGTTCAATGTCTCTTTTCCACCGATGGAAGTCCCCCATAATCCCTTGTTGATGGAATATTCCATGCGGGTAAAGTTTGCTACATATCCGTGGTCGCGCAAGTAATTAATTTCATATTCGCGGGTCAGTATCATATCACGCGTTGGAGTAATGATTTTGATTCCCGGAGCCAATACTTCAAATGTAAGGTCAAAACGCACTTGGTCGTTGCCTGCTCCTGTGCTGCCGTGAGCAATGGCGTCTGCACCAATTTTCTTTGCATAATCGGCAATGGCAATAGCTTGAAAAATACGCTCCGAACTTACGGAAATAGGGTATGTACCATTGCGAAGTACGTTGCCGAATACCATATATTTGATGCTCTTATTGTAATAATCTTGTGTTACGTCCAAAGTTACATGTTTCACTGCTCCCAACCTGTACGCTTTGTCTTCGATAGTTTTTAATTCTGCTTCGCTGAACCCTCCTGTATTGACAATGGCGGTATATACTTCGTATCCTTTTTCTTGTGACAGATACATGACACAAAATGAAGTATCAAGCCCTCCACTGAATGCTAAAACTATTTTTTCTTTCATGAGTTTATTAAATGTAATTGTATGTCAATGTACCAATATGAAGAATATGTTAATTAATCGCACATTGTATAATGTATTAACATTTTAGTTATTAGTATCATTTTGAGTGCCATGCTTTTCCGGGTCATAAAGCATAGCTGTACAAATACAATAACGGCGATTTGTTCGTACTAAAACATCGTGATTGCAACACCCTTCACATCCTTTCCAAAAAGCCTCGTCGTCAGTCAATTCGGAAAAAGGGACGGGCACGTAACCCAGTTCTGTATTTATTTTCATTACGGCTCCACCACTTGTCAACCCAAATAATTTAGCATTAGGCCAACGTAAACACGATAGTTGAAAAGCTGCCTTTTTAATTCGTTTTGCCAGTCCTTTCGCACGGAATCTTTCAACAACAATCAGTCCTGAATTAGCCACGTATTCCTTATTTCCCCAACTCTCTATATAACAAAATCCAGCAAACTCTTTGCCACAAAGAGCAATAATGGCTTTCCCTTCTTTCATTTTTTGGGCTACATATTCGTGAGTGCGTTTTGCTATGCCCGTACCGCGCACTTTGGCGGCATCTGTTATTGTATCCAAAATAGTATCCACATACACTTCATGAGAAGCATCGGCTACCATCACTAATATTTCTTCATCCATTGATTAGATTAAAATCGACTGTGTTTATTCTATTAGGGATGCAAAAATATGCAATTATCAATAAATACAAAGTGCCTTGTTTAAATTTCTCTAACGTATTCCTTCAATATATCAATTTTCCTTTACCCTGTCTAATAATTTCTGGTTCATTTCCCGTACAATCAACAACTGTAGAGAACTCCATTCCGCCCATTCCACCATCGATAACTAAGTCAACCGTATTACCGAATATTTCGTTAATTAATTCCGGGTCAGTAGCATATTCAATCTCCCTATCTTCGGTATAGGGTAGGGTAGTAGTCATTACCGGAGCATCCAACAACGATGCAATCTCTCTGATTATGCTATTATCTGGCATACGAATGCCTACTTCTTTTCGCCTTTTGAATATTTTAGGCAGATGAGTTCCTGTATTTAGAATAAAAGTAAATGCTCCCGGTAAGTTACGTTTCATTAATTTAAACGTATTGTTGTTAATTTTAACGTATTCACTCATACTACTCAAATCGTAACAAATAAGGGAAAGCCGACTTTTGGAAGGATCAATGTTTTTAATTTTGCAAATGCGTTCAACGGCGTGTTCCTTTAATCCATGGCAACCAATAGCATACATCGTATCGGTGGGGCAGATTATTAACCCACCTTCAGTTAATACGTCTGCCACTCGTTGCAAATCTTGCCTACTGTTGTTCTTTTCATAGAGTTTCAGGAGCATAGGAGTTTAAGTTTATTACAAGTTCAAAAAACTCAAATCCTTAAAAACTTAAGAGCTTTTTTCCCGAATTTCTACCCTGCGAATTTTTCCACTAATGGTCTTAGGAAGCTCTTCTACAAATTCAATAACACGCGGGTATTTATACGGAGCTGTTACTTTCTTTACGTGATCTTGAAGTTCTTTGATTAACGTTTCGCCAGCATGGGATTTATATTCTTTGGATAAAACAATAGTTGCTTTCACCACTTGTCCGCGAACTTCATCGGGCACACCGGTAATGGCACATTCCACTACTGCCGAATGGGTCATCAAAGCACTTTCTACTTCAAAAGGACCGATGCGATAGCCGGAACTTTTAATTACATCATCTGCACGCCCTACAAACCAATAGTAACCATCTTCGTCTTTCCAAGCCACATCACCGGTGTAATAGATATCGTCGTGCCAATTCTCTTTAGTAAGATGTGCATCCCGGTAATATTCCTTAAACAAGCCGATGGGTCTTTCTTTATGGGTGCGAACAATGATTTGTCCCTGCTCTCCGGCCTCTACCGACCGCCCATCATTATCAATCAAATCAACATCGTATTCCGGATTGGGTACACCCATGCTTCCCGGCTTGGGTTCCATCCATGGAAAAGTAGCAATAGTAAGCGTTGTTTCCGTCTGTCCGAAACCTTCCATCAATTTAATACCTGTCAGTTTCTTAAAGCTCTCATACACGGCAGGGTTCAAAGCTTCACCTGCAATGGTACAGTATTTGAGTGAAGAAAGATCATATTGCGACAAATCTTCGCGTATCAAGAAACGAAAAATCGTAGGAGGCGCACACAGCGAAGTAATCCTGTAATCCTGTATTTTTTTGAGTATTTCTGCTGGCGTAAACTTCTCATGGTCATATACAAAAATATTTGCTCCCACTATCCACTGCCCGTACAGTTTTCCCCATACGGCTTTTCCCCATCCCGTATCGGCAATGGTAAGGTGCAGACTATCTTCGTGAAGATTGTGCCAATAAGCGGCTGTTACGATATGTCCCAAGGGATAGGTAAAGTCGTGTGCTACCATTTTAGGATGCCCCGTAGTTCCAGAGGTGAAATACATCAACGAAATATCGTCATTCGTATTTGCCAGTGCCGGACGAACAAAGGGAGCAGCGCTTTCGATGCCTTTATGAAAATCTTTGAACCCTTCGGGAATGTTAGGACCTATGCTAACTAATTGCTTTACACTTGGCGACTCGGGCATGGCATCTATAATGTGGTTGGTGATACTATCTTCACCGGCGGCAACAATCATCTTGATGTCGGCGGCAACACAACGATATACAATGTCTTTCTTCGTCAGCAAGTGTGTGGCGGGGATTACAACCGCTCCTAATTTATGCAGTGCTACGATGCTGAACCAAAACTCATAACGACGTTTTTGGACAAGCATCACCCTATCTCCGCGACCGATACCGAGACTTTGAAAATAGGAAGCCGTCCTATCCGAATATGTTTTTATCTCGGCAAATGTAAACTGCCGGCATTCACCCTTATCATTCGTCCAAAACAATGCATTCTTATCGGGTTTTTCGGTTGCCCAAGCATCTACTACATCATAAGCGAAGTTGAAATTATCGGGTACTATTATTTTAAAATGCTCTTTAAAATCTTCTTGCGAAGTAAAAGTTGTTTGTGTTAAAAATCTATCTACCATCTGGTTATATGTTTTTGAGCTTATGCATGAACTTAAAAACTAAAAAATGATTGCCAGGAAACGTACGGTCTTTCCGTCCAAGGCACGCATGGCATGAGATAGTTGGGAGTTGAAATAAATGCTGTCTCCTTCTTCCAAAATAAGTTCCTGGTCGCGGATAAGGAATTTCATTCGTCCTTCAAGCAGATAATTGAACTCCTGTCCGCTATGACTGTTAAAATGAACCTGTTCATTTTCATCTTTCGGCTCTACCGTAACGATAAACGGGTCGGCATTGCGATTTTTAAATCCGGCAGCCAGGGACTGATACTTATAGGCTTTGGTTCGTTCCATGGAAGTTCCCATTCCTGCACGAGTTACGAAGTAAGTATTCATCTTCGGCTCTTGTCCAAACATCAAAGCATCAAGAGCTATGCTGTATGTACGGGCAATCTTTTGCAGCATACTTACAGAAATATCACTGTTACCGGTTTCGGCTGCCTTATATTCTTCTGGAGAAATGTTACAACTATTGGCTAATTCGTCCGCCGTTAATTCGAGGACTTCACGCAAACCACGCAAGCGTTCAGATATTTGTTTGATTTGGTCTTCCATATATAATATAAAAATTTAGTAGGCAAAAGTAGATAAAAGTATTAATGTATCCTGTACATTTACCAAGTAATTTATATGGAATTATACATGAAGAAATTTATTTTGGATTTGGAAGTTGTAGAAAACAAAAAGTTGAATGAAAATTACGCCTTGCTTAAGTTAACTCTTGATTCTGTGCTTCCGGAAATGAGAGCCGGACAATTTGCTGAAATTTACGTAGAGAAGTCTCCAACCACATATCTGCGTCGTCCTATTTCTATTAATTATATAGATAGACAACGCAATGAATTATGGTTTTTGATACAACTTGTCGGAGATGGAACAAAATCTTTAGCTCAATCCCAGCCGGGTGAGATTATTAACGCCATACTTCCACTAGGCAACGGTTTCAATATACCACAATCGCTTTCCGAAAAACTATTATTAATAGGAGGAGGCGTTGGTATTTCTCCTTTATTGTTTTTGGGGGAACAATTAATACAAACAGGTTGTAAACCTGTTTTTCTTTTAGGAGCACGAAGCGGTAAGGATTTGCTTCAATTGGATAGGTTTGCAATGTATGGTGATGTTTATACTACAACTGAAGACGGCACTCATGGTGAAAAAGGATATGTAATTCAACATTCCATATTAACCAGTTCACATTTTGATAAAATATATACTTGCGGGCCGAAACCAATGATGCAGGCAGTTGCTGGATATGCAAAAGTAAATAATGTACAGTGCGAAGTTTCTTTGGAAAATACTATGGCATGTGGTATTGGAGCCTGCCTGTGTTGTGTGGAAGATACAACAGAAGGGCGTCTTTGCGTATGCAAAGACGGTCCTGTGTTTAACATGAATAAACTATTATGGCAAATTTAGCGGTAAATATAGGTGAACTGCGGTTGAAAAATCCAGTAATGACAGCTTCCGGTACTTTCGGATATGGTGAAGAGTTTGCAGACTTTATTGATATCTCCCAAATAGGAGGAATTATTGTAAAAGGCATTACAGCCCATGCGCGTGAAGGAAATCCATATCCGCGTATGGCAGAAACTCCTTCAGGAATGTTAAATGCTGTAGGGCTTCAAAATAGGGGAGTGGTTCATTTTGTCAATGATATATATCCTCGTATTGAATCCCTTAAAACCAATATAATTGTCAATGTGTCCGGTTCAACGATTGATGATTATATGGAAATAGCCGGAATTATCAACGAATTAGAAAGGGTTCCCGCAATAGAATTAAACATCTCTTGTCCGAATGTAAAACAGGGTGGCATGGCATTCGGAATTACGACAAAGGGGGCATCAGAAGTTGTTAGGGAAGTGCGTTCAATATATGGAAAGATTCTTATAGTCAAGCTATCTCCCAATGTAACAGATATTGCCGAAATAGCTAAGGCTGCTGAATACAATGGTGCCGACAGTGTGTCGCTTATCAATACTTTGCTGGGTATGGCGATTGATATTGAACGCCGTCGTCCGGTTCTGTCCACTATTACGGGAGGGCTATCTGGTGCTGCTGTAAAACCTGTTGCGTTACGTATGGTGTGGCAAGTAGCAAAAGCCGTAAAAATTCCTGTTATAGGTTTGGGAGGAATAACAAATTGGACAGATGCTGTTGAATTTTTGTTGGCGGGAGCATCAGCTGTTCAAATAGGCACTGCAAATTTTATTGACCCAACCGTTACCTTAAAGGTTGTGGCTGGAATAAATGATTATTTAACCAGTCACGGGTATAATTCTGTCACCGATATAATAGGCGCGCTTGAGGATAAAATTTAACAGTACCCCTCTTAAAATAAAGGTTCGGAAAGTTTGGCTGTTATTGTTTTTTTCTTTACATTTACTAACAATAAAAAGATTAAATCATTTATTATGAGAACAATAACATTTAATGAACTCCGTAGGCTTAAAGATTCATTACCCACGGGTAGTATTAAAAAAATTGCAGATGATTTGGGTGTCAGTGAGGATACTGTACGAAGTTTTTTTGGCGGATATAACTTCAAAGAAGGAACCTGTGCAGGAATACATTTTGAGCCTGGCCCGGACGGAGGTTTAGTGACGTTGGATGATGCCGCAATTCTTGATTATGCATTGAAAATATTACACACAAACGCATAACAATTAATATTATGTTAAATATTTTTGGTTAAAAGCAGAAAAGGCGTTATTTCAATGCCTTTTCTGCTTTTAACCAACTCATCGTTTTATATTGTGCTTACATTAACAATTTTTCTATTTCTTCAAACTCCAATCCCATATTCAAATTATAATATACTCTATAAAGTCCTTGCAACCATAAATCTTTTTGCTCAGGTTTTAACAATCTCGCTTTTTCATAGTAAGGTTTTGCTTCCTCATAAAATTTCTTTGTTAATTGTTGTTCTTCCTTATACTTGGGAGAATTAATATCAGTTGTTGCTTTATCTAAATAATCTTGAGCTTTTATGCAATATATAAGCCCTAAATTGGAATACGCTTCAACATATTCAGGATTACTATCTATTGTCTTTTTATAGTATATAATGGCATTGTCGTAATCTTTCATATTGTGATACAAATATGCTTTTACATACAAATAAAAATTGTTATTTGCGTCATTTGACAACACCTCATCTACAAATTTCATAGCTTCCTCATATTGATTATTATTGCTATAATAATCAATCAGATTACCAAAAAAATATGTATGATTTGAAAAAGTTTTAAAACCATGTTTCAATGTTTCAATCCAATTTTGAGTATCATTTTGGGCTTTATAAGCGGTTGCTAAAAATTCCAGAACATATTTACCTGTTTCCTTATCGTTGATACCATACGAAGCATATTTAATGACAGAAGGGTAATCTTCTATTTTTGTGGAAGCTAAGCAAGTAAAGTATGCGACTTGTGATATCATGGTATCTTTTTTCAGTAAATTTTCCTTTTCAAACATCGGATTATTTACTACGTCAATATAAGTTGTGAAAAAATCTCGTGCTTTTTCATCATTGTTTAAATTGAAATATTGGATACCTCCGTTAATAAGATTAGGACGCTCAATCAATAGCACTGGAACATTCGCTTTCCTAAATTTATTGTTAATCTTACCTTTCTCATTCGGGACTTGAGCTAGCTCATCACATTTTAATAGATATTGAAACGTTTTAAAAATGCTGTTGTATACTCGAAGAGTGTCATAAGGTTTTCTTAAATAAGCATTTTCCATTTCTTTTTCATTTATTCTCCTTTGAACATAACCAGCCACATTCCACGTGTTCGGGTCATTTTTAGTTGTCGGATCGGTCAATGCTACTTCAATGAGATTTTCTGCTTTCGCGAAATCTGGATTTATTCCGCTAGCAATGCTTTTGGCTTCTTTTACATTTTTCACTTGAGCAAAAGAAAGATTTATGGTCATCAATAAAGCCATTAAAAATATTACTCTTCTCATAATTGTTATTTTAATAAGTTAATATTATAGTCATGTTTAATTTATTTCTTTATTCACACCTATCCTCCTATGCTGATTTCTCTTCTTGATCATTGCCTGATAAAACTTTACATACCGAACCGATTTGGTCGTTTCGTTTTTCTAAATTGATTAAACGAACTCCTTGAGTAGTACGTCCCATTACGCGAACTTTTTCAATGTTCATGCGAATAGCAATACCCGATTTATTGATAATCATTAAATCATTTTCGCACGTCACAGATTTGATTGCTACCAATTTTCCTGTCTTTTCAGTAATGTTCATCGCTCTTATACCTTTTCCTCCACGATTGGTTTTACGATAGGTTCCAACCTCCGATCGTTTACCATATCCTTGTTCGGATACAACCATGATGGATTCTGTTTCAAGGTTTTTAATGCAAATCATTCCTATTATTTCATCATTCTTATTTAGTTTCATACCTCGAACACCACGTGCATTACGTCCTATTGTTCGGAAAGAAGTTTCGGAAAAACGAATAGCTTGTCCATTTCTGCTTGCTATAATAATATCGTCATCACCACTTGATAAGCGGACTTCAATCAAACGGTCGTCTGTACGAAATTTAATAGCATTAATACCATTTTGCCTCGGACGTGAGAATTCTTTGAGTGGTGTCTTCTTTATAAGCCCTTTCTGTGTACAAAATACGACATAATGATTTTGAATGTATTCTTCATCTGAAAGCTTGTTCACACGAAGAAAAGCATCTACTGTATCGTCCGGGTCTATGTTCAATAGATTTTGAATGGCTCTTCCTTTAGAATTTTTAGTCCCTTCGGGTATTTCGTACACCTTCAACCAAAAACATTTTCCTTTCCGAGTGAAAAACATCATCGTATTATGCATAGTTGCCGGATAAATATGTTCGATATAATCTTCGTCTCTGGTTTCCGTTCCTTTTGCCCCTACTCCACCTCTATTTTGCGCACGGAATTCAGATAACGGGGTGCGTTTAATATACCCCATGTGCGACACTGTGATAACCATAGTTTCGTCGGCATAAAAGTCTTCCGGATTAAAATCTTCGGACGAATATATTATTTGTGAGCGGCGTTCATCTCCATATCGAGTTCTAATATCTACTAATTCATCTTTGATAACTTTACGGCAAAGTTCATCGTTAGACAATATTTCTTCGAAATAAGATATTTGTTTCGTAACATCTTCATATTCATTGTGTAACTGTTCTTGTAAAAGCCCTGTTAACTGACGAAGACGCATCTCCACAATCGCTCGCGCTTGAATTTCCGTCAAATTGAAACGAGCAATCAAGTTGTTAACAGCATCGTTAGGAGCTTTAGCTGCACGGATAATTCTGATTACTTCATCAATATTGTCTGAAGCAATAATTAACCCTTCCAAAACATGCGAACGCTCTTTCGCTTTCCTCAAATCAAATTGCGTACGGCGAACAACCACTTCGTGTCTGTGTTCAACAAAATTTACAATTAAGTCACGTAAATTAAGCAATTTCGGTCGACCGTTAACCAAGGCTACGTTGTTTACTCCAAACGATGTTTGGAGTTGAGTCATTTTGTAGAGATTATTCAACACAACATTGGCGTTGGTATCACGTTTAAGATCAATCACGATACGCATACCTTCACGGTCGGATTCATCATTGATGTATGAAATACCGTCTAATTTTTTCAGATTCACCAACTCATCAATTGATTTAATCAATTCAGCCCGATTGACATTATAAGGTATTTCAGAGACAATAATTTTGTCATGAGTTTGATCGGTTTCTATTTCGGCTTTTGCGCGCATAACCACCCGTCCACGTCCTGTCAAAAACGCCTCACGCACCCCACTCATGCCGTATATATATCCACCTGTAGGAAAATCGGGGGCTTTTACGTGGTGCATCAGTTCTTCTACAATAATATCTTTGTTATCCAAATAGGCTTCACATGCATTAATCACTTCTGACAAATTATGAGGAGGCATATTAGTTGCCATACCCACGGCAATACCGGACGCACCATTTACCAGTAAATTAGGAATACGGGTAGGCATTACTTTAGGTTCTTGCAAGGTGTTGTCAAAGTTTGGATCAAAATCAACCGTTTCTTTATAAAGATCCTGCATCATTTCTTCGCTCAACTTATCCAATCGGGCTTCTGTATAACGCATAGCTGCGGGATTATCTCCATCAACAGAACCGTAGTTTCCTTGTCCGTCAACCAACGGATAGCGCATAGCCCATTCTTGTGCCATACGTACCATGGCATTATAGACAGAAGAATCTCCATGAGGATGATACTTACCCATCACTTCACCAACAATTCTAGCAGATTTTTTGTAAGGTTTATCCGAAGTGTTTCCCAACTCCATCATTCCATACAAAATCCTGCGATGAACAGGCTTAAATCCATCTCTAACATCGGGAAGGGCACGAGAGACGATAACAGACATAGAATAATCTATGTATGATGATTTCATCTCTTCTTCAATGTTGATCTTTATAATTCTGTCTTCTTCAGGCATTTAAAATAAAAATATTAAGTATTATTAAATGAAAAATCATGCTAAAGTACGGACTTTTTATGATATACCAAATGTTTCTTTTAAAAATCCAAACTCGGTTTAATTTTTAGTGGTAAGAAAGCCTCCGGCAAACAAAACTACCTTTGTAAAAATTGTTTTAGTCAATTTATCGGTGATCATTCGTTCACTTATAAAAGTTGTCATTATGCCCTTTTTACGGGTTAATTATGTCCTATTTACGACTTACAGTGTTTTATAGATGCAAATACCTCATAGTTACCAGCTAGCTACCTGATAATTTCCTCTTTGGCTTTTGCTCTAAATGCACTATGGGTTTTTGTATATTTAAAATTCTTTTACCTTTGCGCCCGATTGATCATTAATCTCTTTTACCCGTAGCGCATTTAGCAAAACGGAAAAAGAAGTTGTTCAGCATCAATAAAATGATTATATTTAATTGTTTCCCAAACGATTAAATACGATGAACAACTTCAGTGCAAATTACAGAAAAATAGTGAAAACATTACGAACCCATAGAGCCTAAAAAAAACTTCTTACATCAAATTCGTCAACCCAAGTTGAGTGATATAGAGCTAATAGCGTTAGATTTAACGGCTGAATACATGAGTATTGATTCTGAGTATCAGTTATTTAGGATCTTATCTAAATTTTTATCCCAACGGATAGAACGTAGCGTGTATAATCGCAGGAGACGTAGATTGTTTTTTCATAGAGAACGAATCCGCAAGGCGATGGCAGAGAAAATCAAACCTCATAAAGATTATTACATCGTGGATAGCATGCCTTTGGAGGTTTGCCTGTTAAGCCGCAGCAAGCGTAGCCGTATCTGTAGGGAAGAGTTGGCAACTTCTCCCGATAAAGGCTATTGTGCCACACAAAAGAAGTACTATTACGGCTATAAACTCCATGCTATCTGTACTATAGAGGGCGTTTTCTCTCGTTTTGACCTAACTAAAGCATCCGTACATGATATTCACTACTTGAAAGATGTTAAGCTCTCTCATCAAAACTGTGTGATATTGACGGACAAAGGGTATTTGAGTAGGAATTACCAATTGGATTTATTCGAGTCCAATCACATCCAAATGGAAGTTTCTATGCGAACCAATCAGCACGACTATAAGAAACAAAACTCTATTTTTCGTAAATTCAGAAAGCGAATTGAAACACTCTTTTCCCAGCTTTGCGACCCATTTATGATTCGCAGAAACTATGCCAAGTCATTTGATGGATTTAAAAACAGAATTCTTTCTAAAATAATGGCACTCACTATGATACAACTCATTAACAAATTAAATAACAAGAATATTAACAACTTAAAAACTTGGATTGCCTAAATGCACTACGGGTTAAATATAATTAATATGAAACGTAATCTATTTTTTATTATTGCTTTTATTACATTGTTTAATAATGTTTTTGCTCAAGATTTATCGACTAAAGCTGTGGTAAATACATTGAAAGACCGCATTAACTTATCGGGCTATGCACAAACGGGATATACATATGACGACCAAGTGGATTCAAATACTTTTGACATAAAGCGGATTATCTTTATGGCGCAAGGAAAGATCACCGATGAGTGGTTGTTTTATTTCATGTACACCTTAGGACCCGGCAGTTCGTTGACGGAAATATACACTGAGTATAAGTTTTTACCCAGTCTTTCGGCACGCCTCGGACAATTTAAGACACCCTACACCATTGAGAATTTAATGTCGCCCACGGCTGTGGAATTAATTAACTGTTATTCTTTGGCAACGAATTATTTGGCTGGTGTGGACAACAGTGATAAATTATACGGTGGTACGGGTGGCAGAGATCTAGGGTTGATGATTCATGGCAATTTGCTTAACAAATTGTTGTATTATCAGTTGGCATTAATGAACGGACAAGGTATTAACATTAAAGATCAAAATAATTATAAAGACCTTGTGGGGAATCTTAGGATAAATCCTTTGCAATGGCTTTCGATAGGTGGTTCTTTTATTAAAGGAAAAGGACACGCTTTGGCTGCATCCGGTGTGGTTACCGGCATTGCGCCGGGCGATGATTATACCCGTAATCGTTGGTCGGCGGGTGCAATAGTTGAAACAAAGCCTTTCAGCGTACGTTCGGAATATTTGAGCGGTGAGGATGGAAAGGTGAATAGCGACGGTTTTTATGCCATTGCTTCGTTTCATGCACTTCCCAAGAAAATAGACATAATTGCTTCTTATGACTATTTCAACAGAAATAAATCACTGAGTGATAAGCAAACGAATTATACGGCAGGAGTGCAATATTGGTTTTATCCGCAGTGCAGGCTACAAGTGCAACACACGTTTAGAAACATTGAAAAGGAGGAAAACTCTAATTTATTTCAGGTACAAGTGCAAGTTCGTTTTTGACAAATACATCTACAAAAGGGTAAAGAAAAGGACTGAAACAGGGTGTGTTTCAGTCCTTTTTTGTTTAAAAGTTTTGGAGAATAGATTCGAACCGACTACCTAATAACCTGAGTTCGGGATAAGGTTACCGAGATAACTCTCGTATGCTACCGTCATACTCTTCGTATGGTACTGGCATACGCCAGTATGCTACTAGCATTAACTATACACGAAAACCAGGTATTGACAGGGCAAGAGGGAAGTTTTCGGCAGCAGGCGGGGAAATGCCGATAGTAAGCAAGATTAAATATACGAATATAATTTCTATGTTACGCCTATAAACTTAAAATTATATTTCGACAATCGGTATCCAATGCACAAACGGAAAAGCCAACGGAATGCGTATATAATTAAGCGTATTTCCGAGGAAACGTGCGCCCACCCCGTAGAACATCCTTACGTGGATGGGACCTTGGGTAAGGTTTTTAACTTCGTGCATATCAATAACATTTTTCGAGAGGCAAATATAAGTATTCAGTCCGGCTGATTATTGACATTAAAATTATATCTTTGTACTATAATTACTAACCTATTAATACCGATATGAATGATGTTATATTGATGAACCGTGCAGCCGACAACATACGCATTTTGGCTGCATCAATGGTTGAAAGAGCTAATTCCGGTCATCCTGGAGGAGCAATGGGAGGTGCAGATTTTATAAATGTATTGTTCGCTGAATTTTTGGAATACGACCCACAGAATCCGTTTTGGGAAGGACGCGACCGTTTCTTTCTGGATCCCGGGCACATGTCTTCCATGCTTTATTCCGTATTGGCGTTGACTGGTAAATATACTCCGGCAGAATTATCACAGTTTCGTCAATGGGGAAGTCCTACACCCGGTCATCCGGAAATAGATGTAATGCGCGGAGTAGAAAATACTTCCGGACCCTTGGGGCAAGGACATACATTTGCCGTAGGTGCTGCTATTGCTGCCAAATTTTTGCAAGCCCGTTTTGGTGAGGTAATGAGACAAACTATATATACATATATTTCCGACGGTGGTATTCAGGAAGAAATATCCCAGGGTGCAGGGCGTATTGCCGGACATTTGGGGTTGAATAACCTAATTATGTTTTATGACTCTAATGACATTCAATTATCCACCGAGACGAGGGCTGTTACAAGCGAAGATGTTGGCAAGAAATACGAAGCATGGAATTGGAAGGTTATCACCATTAACGGGAATAACGCGGACGAAATCCGTAAAGCCCTTACAGAAGCCAAAGCAGAAGCAAAGCACCCCACTATTATCATAGGCAAGACCGTCATGGGCAAGGGTGCTAGAAAAGCAGATCAGTCAAGCTACGAAAACAATTGCGCAACTCACGGCGCTCCGCTGGGTGGTGACGCTTATCGGAATACGATTCTAAATTTGGGTGGTAATCCCGATGATCCGTTTGTTGTTTTTTCCGAAACAGCTGCTTTGTATGCGAAACGTCGCGAAGATTTGAAAAAGATAGTTGCAGAGAAGTATGCTCAGAAATCCACATGGGCAAAAGCTAACCCGGAATTTGATGCTAAGCTGAATAAATTTTTTGAAGGCAAAGCTCCGAAAGTAGATTGGAACGCTATTCAACAAAAAGCGGGTTCCGCTACCCGTGCCGCTTCGGCTACGGTGCTTGCTGCGTTGGCTACTCAGGTGGAAAACATGATTGTTTCTTCGGCGGACTTGTCTAATTCCGATAAAACAGATGGGTTCTTGAAAAAGACGCACGCATTCACCAAAGATGATTTTAGCGGTGCTTTCTTACAAGCGGGGGTATCTGAATTAACAATGGCGTGTCTTTCTATTGGTATGGCTTTGCATGGTGGAGTTATTGCAGCTTGTGCCACATTCTTCGTGTTTTCTGATTACATGAAGCCTGCTGTTCGCATAGCTGCTTTGATGGAACTTCCCGTGAAGTTTGTATGGACACACGATGCTTTCCGTGTAGGTGAGGACGGACCCACGCACGAACCGGTAGAACAAGAAGCACAAATCCGTTTGATGGAAAAATTGAAAAACCATAAAGGGCATAACTCTATGTTGGTACTTCGCCCGGCTGATGCCGAAGAAACTACGCAAGCATGGAAGTTGGCTATGGAAAACATTTCTTCTCCTTCGGCTCTTATTCTTTCCCGTCAAGATATTGTAGCATTGCCGGCAGGAACAGATTATACACAAGCAGCTAAAGGCGCTTATATTACGGCGGATTCCGATGAAAATCCGGATGTTATTCTGGTGGCATCTGGCTCGGAGGTGTCCACACTCGTTGCCGGTGCGGCATTACTTCGCAAAGATGGAATAAAAGCACGCATTGTTTCCGTTCCTTCTGAAGGATTGTTCCACAGCCAAAGCAAAGAATATCAAGAAGCAATTATTCCCCGTGGTGCCAAAGTATTCGGACTAACAGCCGGTTTGCCTGTTACGCTTCAAGGATTGGTAGGGGCTAATGGTAAAGTATTTGGTTTGGAATCATTTGGTTTTTCCGCTCCATATAAGGTACTTGATGAAAAGTTAGGCTTTACTCCGGAGAATGTTTACAATCAAGTGAAATTTATGTAATAATATAGATATGGTTAAGTGTCAATGTAATTTACATTGGCACATTAACCGTATTGATACACATTTAATCACATTGGCACATTATATCATAGGGCTTTGTTCCGACCACGCCGGATATGAACTCAAAGAGTTCGTTAAAAGTCGGTTGGAAGCAGAAGGTTTGACATACAAAGATTTTGGAACATATTCTATAGAAAGTTGCGATTATGCAGATTTTGCCCATCCGTTGGCAAGAGCGGTGGAAGTAGGGGAATGTTATCGAGGAATCGCCTTATGCGGAAGCGGGAATGGTATCAATATAACGTTGAATAAACATCAGGGTATTCGTGCGGCACTTTGTTGGATAGAAGAGATTGCTCGATTGGCACGTCAACACAATGATGCAAACATATTGGTGATGCCTGCGCGATTTATTAGCACAGATGAAGCCAATAAAGTAATATCTGCATTTCTTTCTGCCAAGTTTGAAGGAGGAAGGCATCAGCAACGTATTGATAAGATACCTGTTTTAAATGTCAAATAGGGGATGAAAAATAAATTAGAAAGGATAACCTACGGCGAAATGCAGCACAAAGTCGCGCCTAAATTCCGGATGAATAATCGGATACCTGTTTTTCCCTGAATCATATACCGGGTTAATTGCTTTCATTCCTCCATCAAGCCGCAAGACGAAAAAATCGAAATCAAAGCGCAATCCCAATCCGTAAGATACAGCAATTTGTTTGTAGAATTTGTTAAACTTAAAAACACCTCCCGGTTGGTTTTCATATTCGTGTGTTGTCCAAATATTACCGGCATCAATAAAAGCAGCTCCTCGAAATTTCCAAAATAGCTTATTGCGATATTCGATGTTAGCATTTAATTTGATTTCCCCAAATTGATTTAAGTATTTTCCGTCACTTCCCGAATATGAACCGGGACCTAAACTGCGCACCGACCATCCGCGTACACTATTTGCTCCTCCTGAAAAATATTGTTTTTCAAAAGGAATAATATTTGCGTTTCCGTAAGGAATAGCAATTCCCGTCGCAAAGTGCAAAGCTAGCGTATTGTTGGGAGCGATAATTGTATTTTTTGCAAAGTCAAAGTCAGCTTTGATGTATTGTGCAAAAGGTATATTTAATATGGAATATTCCCCGTCTTTGTTTTTAGGCAACTTGACTATACCCGAAATAAGAGAGAGGAAGTTTCCCGCAGATTCAAGATTCATCCGGAAGGAATAGGAATCGGAGGTTGTGCTATTGTTGATTAGCGCTCTACCGAGACTATTGTAATTGTACATATATCCCGTGCGGACAATCAGCCTGTTTTTATAATTATATTCCATGGCATAATTTTTCCCGTCTGTCAGGTAATCTTCCACAAACTTTGGCGATTTCCATGGCATATACAGATAATTCACATCAATCGCATCAATGCGGTGTTGCGACTTTCTTCGGTGTGTCCATTTATAGCTCCACGAGATTGATGCCACTGTGCGTGAAAATTCGGGGCGTAACTGATAATTGTATTGCAATCCAAACTCTGTGGTAGCTCTTATTCTCTGCTTCAAATCCGAAGAGAGGAAAGGGAAAAAAAAGTTTGGAAGATTGACACTTGTTTCCGCACCAATTTCGGTGTAATTATTGCTTCCGTACCCTTGTTGCAATCCCGAAATAGCTTCATACGCACCGCGAAGTTTTAACAAAAAAGTTTCCGATCCATGAAACAAATTGCGGTGTTGGAACGAAAAGGAACCTGCTGTCCCAAAATCTCCAGCAGAATTAGTACCTTCCAATTCTGTGGAAATAGACAATTGTTTACTTTTTGTCAACATCACTAAGCAATTTAATTTTGTAGAATCTCTCATTTCTGTAAAGCGCATATTGGTATATCTCAAAGCCGAAAGTCGCCCTAAATAGGTATAAGTACGCTGCACATCTTGTTCTCGATATAAACTACCCGGCTGTATTCCGATATTATCCGTCAAGACTCTAGGACGCAGGTATAATTTATTATTAAAAAATATAGAATATCCATTATAAGAAATCGAGTCATTTATATTAGCATAGTTATCGTCTGCCGATTGCAGCATATTGTAATCGGTCATGAGAGTTATTTTGTTTATTTTGTATTGCTGATGCGGCACAAAAGTAGAATCTTTTTGTGAGTAGTATAGATGTAAACGCAAAGTGAGGTCAATCGAATATGTATTACGAATGGTATCAGCCGTGTATGTTACATAATCTTTTTGAAATTTGTAATAGCCGTTATTAATTAATAGATTCGTTATGCGTTGACGTTCTGCATCCAATAGGTTTACGTTGAATATCATTCCTTTTTTCAGTAATGTTCCGGCAGAGTCTTTAGATAGATAATCAGCTATTGTAGTATCTGCAATGTTGTATGCTAACGTGCGGACACGGTAAGGTTTGTCGGTTGTTACTTGATAGAGTTGTTCCAGTTTTTTTTTCTTAATTTTTGTAATGCTTTCTACAGAAACTCTTATGTAGCCCATATTGCGTAGTGCTTTCGTAATCTCTTCCGCAGACCTTTCGGCGTCGCTTTCTTTATATATCACAGGGGCATCGCCTATTTTTTGAATAAATTTGTTGTACCAACGGGTGGAATCGCGACCGGAAAGGCTGTAAAACAAAAGTCTTGTTTTCATTAATCCAATCCATTTACCGTTTGGATTTTGGCGCACATAATTTTTTAATATAGCGGGTTTCACCTTTTTATTGTCTGTTTTTATTTTTACATCATCCAACAGGTAGGAGTTTTCAGGAACGAATTTGGTAACAGAACAAGAGGTGAATAACAGAACAGCAAATAGAAACAGTATATGGAAAATGTTTTTTTTCATATAGCGGGTTAAATTCTCCGCAAAGGTATGGTTTATTGCGGAATAATGCAGATTTTTGTATGCTTCTGTATTATTCCGCATATTCCTTTTATTCGTTCAAATAAAGGTTTTCTTACCAATACCAAGCCATCCCTACTGAGAATGGATACAATGTCGCTCCCTTATCTTTTTCGAAGAGATCAATAACGGAGTAGCGAGTATAAAAGCCCAAAGAGCCGCAGCCTATTTGAGCTAATAAGTTAACTCCGATGGGATTTACATTAAGATTTCTACCTAATGTCTTTTCATGTTTATCGCCTTCGTATTTTACCTTTGATTTCATGTTCCAGCGTATTTCCGCTTCACCACCCAACGACACGAAAATCGGTCGGTTGTTATGTTTTGGGTATTTCTGCCATTCCAAAACTGCTGGCAAACGAAAATAATAGTAGCGTAACCGACTTTGAGAATAAGACGTTTCTTCGTTGGGAGGCAAAATAACTGTAACGTTGTTTAATTTACGAAAAGCGTAATTTCCATCAAGACGAAAGGAAGTATATCCGATACCCAAACCGCTATTCAAGGATAAACTATTATCACGTGTCAGAGTAAACTTCGCTTCAAAAGGAACAATACCCCACTCCCACGATTTACTTAAAACCAAATCAGGTTCATTGGCGCAACTATATAACGTTTTACTGCCGAACTTACTGTATCCCATGTAAATACCTGCTATGTGGGGGTTATGCTTATGCCGACCGCGAGAGGAAGATTGTGATTCTTTCTTTTTCGTAAAAGGTATGGTGAGGAATAACCTCCGCTCAGTAGTTTGCCCATTCATGTAAACACCTTCGAATATCTGGTCATTTTCCACCATATCTCCGTTAGTTGATTGCTCATATAATTTTACCTTGATTTTACCCTCTTTCTCCTTGACAACCAGTTTACGATTGCCCACATAAATAGTAGTGTCTTGCGAATTGCTTTCTTGCGCTATACTTATTATGGGAATAAGTATGAATAATAAAAGTATGATACGTTTCATAGGTAATATTTGTATTGAAAATAAAGTAATTAATCTTTCTTCATAAGTAGTATTGTCACCAAATCGCCCACATCCAACTCACCTTCGATATAAATCAGGGTGGCTGTTCCTTTGTCCTCTGTTTTAAACAAGATGAAACGGTTCGTGTCTTCCTCCGTTTGAGGCAATTGGTAATAACCCGACTGTATTTGCCCATCAGACACTACTTCTTTTACCTTTTTTGCCAATTGTTTATCGGCTTCCAAACATTGGAGAATGTACGGTAAAGCATCTCCCACATTTTTAAATGCGAGGCTTTTGTAAAGGGTCATTTCATAAGCCTCCAGCATTTCATTGGAGAGTTCCACCATTGTCACCCCTTTCTCTTTTCCGTATTTTTTAAATACGGAGGCTATTTGTAATCCCTGTTGTGCACGGACACTTGTTGCAGCAACAAACATTATCAAAAATACCGAAGTTAAACGAACTATATTATTCATTATTTTCATGTTTAAATGCCTCACTTTTTTATTGTTCCTCAAACAAGACTGCAAAAATCTCTTTTTTGCTGATACGTACTTCATCCAAAGCTGATTGTGCCTGTTGCCGTATCAAATCAATATCAGTAAATTGTTTCCCGTCAATAAAGACATAGTTACTGAAATGTTTTTCAAAATGACGATGCATACCGGCTATGCCAAGAATCATCAACACCCCTGCCGCCACTCCTCCTAATATATAAATCATGTGCTTTTTCCGTGCGACTGTTTTCTTTACCGTAACTGTTCCGCTCCGCCTAACTTCTTCGTCCACATATGCAAACAATGGGCGATATACTTGCAAATGTTCCGGCAAAAACTTGTCGTGTGAGAACAAAGACCGCAATTTCTTTTCTTCTTCGCGTGTCGTTCTGCCTTCAAAGTATTTTTCTAATAATTTTTCCGTGTTCATGTTTCATTCCTCCTTTTTCTTTCTTGTATCGCTTGCAAATAGACATCTCTTACCTTTTTACGTGCTCTCGACAAATTACTACGGACAGATTCGGAACTGCATCCGGTTATTTCCATTATTTCTTTGTTTTCATACCCTTCTATATCTTTCATTCGCA
>SNRY01000029.1_pt1 | contig 62350 bp, 60 predicted proteins | sample 4693421 | NCBI WGS metagenome assembly SNRY01 (sample SAMN11003215, study PRJNA524138) | termite gut metagenome | isolation source: Bacteroidetes bacterial symbionts from single cell of protist host amplifed... | host: Streblomastix strix ... | reverse complement strand
GTTGCTTTTTAACGAAACACAAGCCTATCCTGTTTTTTTTAATAAACAAGATAAAATCATTATCGAAGGAGATGCTGAACAGTTGAGTACGCCGACTGTAAAAGGAAATCTTGCGAATAAAGAATTGTGAGCTTTTCTTAGGAATTTGCAAAATATAAAAGAATTATCTAAACAAGCATTGGGTAACTTGTATATTTCACAAGGACAATATGAAAGAGCGGTTTCTTCTTTCGGTAACTCCAAAACAAACAGTGCAGCTTTGGCTCAAATCTTGACTAATGATTATAACAGCGCTAAAAGTACTCTCGAAAGTGTAGTTACACCTAGCGCAACTACAGATTATCTGAGCGCTATATTGGGCGCAAGAACCAATAATACATCGTTGTTAATAAACAGCTTGAAAAGCGCTGTTCAAAAAGATGCTTCTTTAGCGCAAAAAGCTGCTTCCGATATTGAATTTAATAAATATAGCACTATCCCTGAATTTCAGGAAATTGTCAAGTAAATAGAGGAAGATTGTTCCAATCATAAAAAAGCAATACTTATTTGCCGGACTCGGCAAATAAGTATTGCTTTTTTTGTATCAGTGTACTTTATTGTTAATGACAAAATACGTATTTTCGCATAAAATAATTGAAATGGGAAAATACTGTTTTTGGGCGCTTATTATGGTGATTGTCATGTCCGGGTGTACTAGCAATAAAATTGAAAATGTATCTATAACCGGTCATATCAAAGGATTAGGCAATGACACTATTGATGTATATGGAGTTGACGAGTTCTATAACTTTGTAGATACTATATATGTAAAAAATGATAAATTCTTTTATACTCTTCAAGCTGACACTGCCGGTAAAATCATGTTGCTTTTTAACGAAACACAAGCCTATCCTGTTTTTTTTAATAAACAAGATAAAATCATTATCGAAGGAGATGCTGAACAGTTGAGTACGCCGACTGTAAAAGGAAATCTTGCGAATAAAGAATTGGGAGCTTTTCTTAGGAATTTGCAAAATATAAAAGAATTATCTAAACAAGCATTGGAAGAAAAGATTGATTCTTTTGTTCACAAAAATCAATCATCACCCGTATCTGTTTACTTACTGGATACTTATCTTACAAGGGAATGGCAACCCAATTACGAGAAGATTAAACAGCTCATTGGGATTATGACCGGTAAATTGCAAGACGATCCTTATGTGGAACAGCTTAAAACTTACATCAATCAATTAGAAAAGACGAAAAAAGAAGAAATTATACCGTCTTTCAGCATTCCCGACATAAAGGGTGAGAAAATATCTTATGCAACTCTTGATAGTAAATACATCCTCATCTATTTTTGGGCATCATGGGACGAGGAAAGCAGATTAACCCATGCGAAATTACGGAAAGTTAATCGTACTTATGCTAAATACCGGAAAGAGAAGAAAAAGGGGGAGAAAAAAGAGTTTGCAATGGTAGGCATTTCACTTGACGTAGATAAGGAAAACTGGAAGCAAGCTATTAAAAAGGATACATTAATATGGACGCAAGTATGTGATTTGGGAGGATGGAGTTCAAATGCTGCCCAACAGTATGCTATCGAAAAACTTCCTGCAAACATTCTTGTCAATTCGGCAGGTAGAGTCATTGAACGCAATATGGAATGGGATTCTTTGTCTGTGAAACTATCAAATTTATTGAAAGAAAAATAACAATTTGACTCATCGTCGGAAATCAATTATTTATGTTAGTAAAAGTCTTCGGAGCGGCTGTACAAGGTATTGATGCAACTATCATTACTATTGAAGTCAATAGTTCGCGAGGTTGTATGTTTTATTTGGTCGGGTTGCCCGATTCAGCGGTGAAAGAGAGTCATCAACGTATTCATTCCGCTTTGCAAGTAAATGGATACAAAATGCCAACCAGCAACATTGTTATTAACATGGCGCCGGCTGACATTCGTAAAGAAGGGTCTGCTTACGATCTTCCTATGGCTGTAGGAATACTTGCTGCCAATGAAATCATTGTTTCCAAACGACTTACCCGCTATTTGATTATGGGTGAGTTAGGTCTTGACGGAAGTATTCAACCTGTCAAAGGGATACTTCCCATTGCTTTTAAAGCCGGCAAAGAAAACTTTGAAGGTATGATTGTTCCCATGCAGAATGCTCGCGAAGCAGCGGTGGTAAATAAATTGAAAGTTTATGGAGTAAACAATATAAAAGAGGTTATCGAATTTTTTAATGATGTGCGTGATTTGAGGCCGACCATAGTGAATACCTATGAAGAGTTTTATGTTCAACAAAATATTTTTGATTTTGATTTCTCCGAAGTAAAGGGTCAAGAAAACGTAAAGCGCGCTCTTGAAATAGCTGCTGCCGGAGGACACAATCTTGTGATGGTAGGAGCGCCGGGTAGCGGGAAATCAATGATGGCTAAACGACTCCCTTCCATACTTCCTCCTTTATCTTTGGGAGAAAGTATGGAAGTCACAAAAATTTATTCGGTAGCCGGCAAATTGGGACGTAATTCTTCGCTAATATCTAAACGACCGTTTCGTGATCCGCATCATACTATTTCGCAAGTAGCCATGGTGGGAGGGGGGAGTTTTCCACAACCGGGAGAAATCAGTTTGGCTCACCACGGCGTTTTGTTTTTGGATGAATTACCGGAATTTGGAAGGAGTGTTCTCGAAGTGTTGCGACAACCGCTGGAAGACAGATGTATCACAATCTCACGAGCTAAGTGGAGCATTGAATATCCGGCAAGTTTTATGTTAGTAGCTTCCATGAATCCCTGTCCTTGCGGATACTATAATCATCCCACAAAAGATTGCGTATGTCATTCGGGACAAGTACAGAAATACCTGAATAAGATTTCTGGTCCTTTGTTAGACCGCATTGATATACAAATAGAAATAGTCCCCGTTCCTTTTGAAAAAATATCAAATAAACAACCGGGAGAATCCAGTGAAATGATTCGTAAACGTGTTGTACAAGCCCGTCATATACAAGAGAAACGTTTTGCTTCCGTTTCCCACAAGGGAATATATTGTAATGCTCAGATGACAAGTAAATGGCTTTCCATTTACGCTCAACCGGACGAAGCCGGATTGTCTCTCTTGAAAAATGCGATGAACCGGTTAAATCTTTCAGCTCGCGCTTATGACCGAATATTGAAAGTGTCGCGTACTATTGCAGATTTGGAAGGAAAAGAACATATTTTGCCTTCCCATTTGGGCGAAGCAATAGGATATCGGAATTTAGACAGAGAGAATTGGGCAGGATAATTTTTTCTAAATTTACAAAACAGAAAAATCAATGGATACAAACCCTGAGCTGCAATTGGCGTGGGATGTGGTAGAAAAAACAGGGGCACACCTTTTTCTGACAGGCAAAGCTGGTACCGGTAAAACCACTTTTCTTAAAAAACTAAAAGAATCAAGCCCTAAACGCACGATTGTATTGGCTTCAACCGGCATAGCAGCTATTAATGCCGGAGGGGTAACCATTCATTCTTTCTTTCAACTTCCTTTTGCACCTTATGTGCCGGATAGTATGCTTCATACCAAACAATCTGTTTATAAACATAAATTAGGAAAAGAAAAAATAAATATTATCCGTAGTATGGATTTATTGGTGATTGATGAAATCAGTATGGTACGCGCTGATTTGTTAGACGCCATGGATGTTGTGCTACGCCGGTATCGTAATCATAACCTGCCTTTTGGCGGCGTCCAATTGCTGATGATTGGTGACATGCAACAATTGGCTCCCGTATTAAATGAAAACGATTGGAATTTGCTCGGTTCATATTACAATACTTGCTTTTTCTTTGATAGTCAGGTATTGAAAAGTACGGAATATGTAACTATCGAACTCAAAAAAGTGTACCGGCAAAACGATGCACATTTTCTAAATCTGTTGAATAAAATTCGTAATAATGAAGCTGACGATACGATATTAAACGAACTGAACAAAAGATATATCCCCAATTTTCATCCAAAAGATGAAGAAGGATATATTCGCCTGACTACGCACAATCATCAGGCACAGCAACATAACGACTATCGTCTGAGTATGCTTGATGGACAAGCATATAGTTTTCGGGCGATAATAGAAGGGGATTTCCCTGAGACATCTTACCCTGCCAATGTACTGCTCACCGTGAAAAAAGGCGTACAAATCATGTTTATTAAAAATGATTCTTCTCCGGAAAAACGTTTTTACAATGGGAAAATCGGGTTTGTGACGGAAGTAAACGAAAATACGATTCGAGTACGGGGAAATGACGATGATTCCGATTTTCAACTTTCTATGGAAGAATGGACGAACAGTAATTATTCACTCAATCCTCAAACCAAAGAAATTACTGAGGAGGTGAAAGGTATTTTCCGGCAATACCCCATCCGGTTAGCATGGGCTATTACTATTCACAAGAGTCAAGGACTAACATTTGAACGGGCTATTATTGATGCTCATCATTCTTTTGCGCACGGGCAGGTATATGTGGCATTGAGTCGCTGCAAAACGTTGGAAGGTATGGTATTGGCTTCTCTTTTAAATCGAACTGCTATTATCTGTGATGCTGCTATTAAAGAATTCGGTCATGAAATAGAAAACCAAACCCCAGATGAACGGCTACTCCGAAATTTACAACGAAATTACTTCCTGGATCTGTTGTCCGAACAGTTCGATTTTCATTTTTTGGAACAACGGCTTTTACTCATTGTCCGCATTCTGGACGAGCATCTTTATCGACTTTATCCATTATTATTGGAACGTTACAAAGAAACTTTAAACCTGTTTAAAACAAGAATAAGCAAGGTTGCTAATTCCTTTAAAATACGATATTCCCAAATGGCAGTAGATACAGAAGATTATGCAAGTAATCCGATTTTAGGCGAACGCATAATTGCCGGTGCACACTACTTTCAGGAGGAATTGGAAACCTTGTTTGCTGCTTTGCTGGATGAAACAAGAGTAGAAACGGATAACAAAGAGGTAAAAAAGAAGTTTACCGAAACTTTCGTTCTTTTAAAAGAAACAGTATATATAAAACAAGGAACTTTGGCTCTTACAGAAAAAGATGGTTTTTCCGTTTCTGCTTATTTGAAAAACAAAGCTTATTTAATGCTTTCTGCAAATGATAAACCGGAAAAAAGGGAACGTTGCAACCGTTCTACTCGACCAGAAAGAACAGAGACACCGACGAGTGATGTTCTTCATCCCGTTTTGTATTCAAAACTGATAGAATGGCGATATAAAGAAGCGAAACAATCAAACATACCGGTATATATGGTCATTCAGCAAAAAGCCATATTGGGTATTGTAAATTCATTACCACGAAACTCTTCGGAATTATTGTACATTCCTTACATTGGCAAACAAACGGTGGAAAAGTATAGCAAAAAGATACTGGATATGATAGAACAGTATGTAGAAAACAAAGGATACCCCTTTATTTAGAGGAATGGTCAACAAATAAAAACTTATTTAATCCTGATAATAGGACTCTTAGCAAACAATCATGATGCGTAACCATTCAAATAGGAATGGTTGACAATGACATAACTATTTGATTTTCGCTTACCTATAATAACTAATACCTATGCTTTTTTATGCGTCTGTGTGAAAAAATTGTTTTTATCATGTATATTTGTATTATCAAATTAAAACGGTGTAAAGATGTGACCTACTTTGAAAATACGCATCTTGATTTAAAGATGTTGCCACTTGTTTACAAATTAGAATTTTTAAAATAATGGTGGAAGCTGAAAAACCATTAAAAGAATAATTATATAAACATTTTAAAATATCAATTTTATGAAAATTTTTTTAGTTTTATTATTAGTGAGTGTTTTATCAGTGGGCGCATTTGCTCAAAAAGATGAAAAATCAATCGGTTTGAACTTAGGAAAGGGTGGCGATATAGGAAGCCTGCTTATTGGCGTGAGGGGTACTTATGGTATAGGCGACCGAATAACGATTGCTCCGAATTTTAATTATTTCCTTCAATCGGAAGGGGCTGAACAAATTGAAGCAAATATCAATTTACACTATATCTTATATACGCCAACCCCTAGCCTTATTTTTTACCCGATATTCGGTTTTATTTACTCTAAAATTGATTATAAAACCGACAAGAAATACGATATATTTTATGGTTTTCATGTGGTTCATTCCAAAACAACTTATCATAGAATAGGTGGTAACTTAGGGGTTGGTTTAGGATATTATCTGGGAGATAACTTACTGGTCGGTACAGAGTTCAAATATGCATGTATTGCAGACTTTCAACAACCCGTTTTATCGGTAAACGTGAATTATATATTCTAAAAAAATGAAGAAATTGTTATTTTTCCTAATTACGGATAGATAACAGCATACTTTCCGCATCACCTTTCAAAAATTAACTATACTTAATTAGCGATGCTGTTTTTGGAGTAGATTTACTATCATTTGTGCGGATCGGTGGGGCGCTCCGGCTTCTCCTAATCGCTGTGCCATATCTTCGTATCCGTTCCGTATTTTTTGACGATAAGCATCGTTGTGCAGCAAAGTATCTAATTCTTGCCGTATATTTTTCACAGTCATTCCGGCAGCAACTAATTCTTTTACGATTTCCCGTCCGGCTATCAAATTCACTAATGAAATGTATGGTACATTTAATACTCGTTTTTTAAGAAAAGAAATAAATTTACCCGCTGGGGTATAATAACAAACCACTTGAGGCACACGAAACAGAGCCGTCTCTAAAGTAGCTGTGCCCGAAGTAACAAGAGCAGCGTGAGCTTGTTGCAACAGGCGAAATGTTTGCCCAAAAATAATTTTCACAGGAGTAGTGGTTAGATATGGATGATAATATTCACGAGCAATACAGGGAGCGCCTGCTACTATTATTTGATAATCAGGGAGAGCGGATACGGCTTTCAGCATTTTCGGTAAATTGTTCTTAATTTCCTGTTTCCGGCTGCCTGCCAACAGAGCGATAATCGGTTTATCGTTCAGTCCGTTTTCTTTTATAAATGATGAAAACGACTCAGTATGTTCTGTTTTAAATACCGTAACCTCATCCATGGTGGGATTTCCAACATAATGAACCGGATATTGGTGTTTCGTATAGAAATCTGTTTCAAAAGGAAGAATAGAGAAAAGTTCGTTTACATCTCGCTTGATGTTTTTGATGCGGTATTCTTTCCATGCCCAAATCTTTGGGGAGATATAATAATAAACGGGGATATTCGTTTTTTTCCGCACAAACTTGGCTATCTTCAAATTGAATCCCGGATAGTCAACCGGAATGACTACGTCGGGTTTCCAATTGAAAATGTCTTGTTTACATCGGTTCATATTGGCAAAAATGGTGTGCAAATGGAGTAGTACAGGGATGAACCCCATATATGCCAAATTTTTGTAATGCTTTACTTGGACACCGCCAACGGTTGCCATCAAATCGCCTCCGAAAAAACGATATTCAGCTTCTTTATCTATTTCGTTCAGAGCAGTCATTAAGCGGGATGCGTGCAAATCACCCGATGCTTCGCCCACAATTAAATAATATTTCATGATTAATCACAGAGGATATGTTGCAATTCATCTAAATATTCGTAGGCGGTAAGGTTCACTTTTACCGGAGTAATTGCGGCATAACCTTGACTGAGCGCCCAACGGTCGCTTTTTTCATTGTCCGGTTGGGTATTGATAAACATTCCCGACAGCCAATAAGATCCGGTCTGAGAAGTACACATATCCCATTCTTGTTCCCAATAACCATCGGTTTGTTCGCATACTTTTATTCCTTTTATTTTTTTTGTATCAGGGAAGTTTACGTTCAGACAGACTAATGGTGGTAATCCTTTTTCGAGTACTTTTCGGACTATTTTTTGAATGTGTTCGCGTGTGGGTTCAAAGTCTATGTCGGGTTCATGGCTGCAAAAGGAAAAACCGATGGAAGGAATTTTATTGATACAGCCTTCGATAACGATTCCCATAGTGCCGGAATAATGCACGTTTATAGCCGAATTATCGCCGTGATTGATTCCGCCTATTACCAAGTCGGGTTCGCATGTCAATACTAAATTTCGCGCCAATTTAATACAGTCCGTCGGGGTGCCTGTGCATTGGTAAATGGTTAACCCCGGTTCTTGACGAAGTAATTGATACTGTACAGGTGTCGTTACCGAAAGTGCACATCCGCTTCCTGATTTTGCCGAGTTGGGAGCCATGACTACAATCTCCCCCAAAGGTTGAAGATATTTTATCAGTTCATTGATCCCTTTAGCTGTTACTCCGTCGTCGTTTGATACAAGTATTAATGGTTTTTGTATGGTTTCCATGCACCCTGTTTTATCTGTTTTATGTACAAAAATACTAAATGTAAATGAATTCTCCTTGAAAAACTCATATTCTTCCTCCTGAATATTAACATTAAAATTGTATTTTTCCTCTATAAATTATATCAAATAGCGGAAAAAATCCCTTGTTGTCGCCCAAGATTACACTTTCTGTACCAAGATTACTCATGCAACTGCCCATACGAATACCGCTCATGACCATCAATCTGTCCATCTTCTGCAAAGAGTGCGTTTTCTGTTCTTGTAACTTCGTGTACTTGCGGGTGTAGGTTCGCAACTCCTGTATCTTGGGCGAAGGTACTACACTGCTCCGAATGAACCCTTTATGTAACAGCGTAGCTATCCATTGTGCATCTTTTACGTCTGTTTACAGAGTTGGATAGGAAAAACTGCATGGAAGTTGCCATGGCAGAAGCAGGGCGAATATTGGACAACGTGGATAATGTTTTGATTAACGGGACACAATTAATACTTCATCCGTTATCGAAAAAAGTTCTTCACCTGTTATCTTGATTCATTCCCTTAAGAAATTAATAAAGAAGAGTCGCCATAACTTAAAAAGCGAAAATCATGGCTTAATGCGTAATCGTATATCTTATGCCAATCTCCTTTCACAAAAGCTGATACAAGTAGCAGTAGTGTAGATTTGGGTTGATGAAAATTCGTAAATATTCCTTTCACTATTTTATACTCATACCCCGGCGCTATCATAATCTGAGTAGAAGTGTGTAAAACTTTCTTGTTACAGCGGTCAAGATAATTTGTAATGTGATGCAAGGCTTCGACCGACGTAATATTGTTGGGCATTGATTGATATGGCTGCCATTGATGCACATGTAATTCCTCCTCCTCAGCATCCGGGTGGTTTGCCAAAATAACTCCGATATGATACAAACTTTCCAATGTACGTACGGAAGTTGTTCCTACGGCAAAAGCTTGCGCTTTATGATCTATCAGCGTTTGGATAAGAGAACGCGATACGGAAATATATTCTGCATGTATTTCGTAATCTCCGATTTCTTCACTTGTCACTGGTTTAAAAGTTCCTGCTCCCACATGGAGGGTCAATTCCTCGCAATCCACACCCTTATCCTTCAATGCTTCAAACATGCGAGGCGTGAAGTGCAAACCGGCTGTAGGAGCAGCTACTGAACCTTTTATTTTGGAGTAAACCGTTTGGTAAGTCTCTCTGTCACGTTCTTGAGTTTCCCGATTCAGGTAAGGAGGGATAGGAAGTTCACCAAACATTTCGAGTATATCCGCAAACGTTATTTCAGGATTATTCCATGAAAAATTCACACGTCCGGTTGTAGCGAAGCATTCATCTTTAGTAGCAATCAAAACGATTTCTTTTCCTTTTATCATCGTCTCTTTTTGGAGAACATTTCTTTTCCATTTTTTCAAGTTCCCTACCATGCAAAACCAAGCGGTTTGTTTTGTTTGCTGAAAATTAAGAACATAATCAATAGGCTCTGCGGGTTCCAGACAAAATACTTCAATAAGCGCTCCCGTATGTTTCCGGAAACGGAAACGTGCCTGAATAACTTTGGTGTTATTAAATACTAATAAGCATCCTCGAAAAAGATAGGAAGGTAAAGAAGTAAATAAATCTTCCGTAATTTTCCCCTGCTGATAAACAAGAAGTTTGGATTGATCACGCTCCGTCATGGGGAACTTTGCTATTTTTTCGTCTGGCAGCGGATAATCATACTCGTTGATTTTGATGTGTTTAGGATTTTCTCCCATTATTTACTCTTTTCAATATAGATCGGTTCCTATCTTAATTTATCTATGTTATCGGTATTAGTAAACAAAAAAAAGAGAATAACCTTACGGCATCCTCTTTCATTATTTAACCACTTTGTATTATTTTTTGAAGAAATCCTGTACCTTATCGTTGGGTACCATTTGTTCATCAAATGTGTAGGAACCTGTGGGTGACTTTACCATTTTAATCACTTTTGTGTAAGAACGCCCTTCTTTATTACCTCCCTGCAAACTTGCTACTGTCTTTTTTGCCATAGGTTATAGATTCTTTATTTAATTTCTTTATGTACTGTAACTCTTTTCAAAATGGGATTGTACTTTTTCAATTCCAATCTTTCAGTAACATTTTTTCTGTTCTTCGTAGTAATATAACGGGACGTTCCCGGCAAACCACTATTTTTATGTTCCGTACATTCCAGAATAACCTGTATTCTATTACCCTTTGCTTTTTTAGCCATCTTCTAATCCTCTCTTTTCTTTACCCTATTACTCTAATATTGTTCCAATCGCAATATCCTTTAGCTACCGCATCTTTTAAAGCCGCGTCCAATCCTTTTTTATTTATCGTACGAAGTCCTGATGCGCTTAATTTTAAGCTAACCCAACAATCCTCTTCCACATAATAGAACTTTTTCTTAAACAAATTTACATCAAAGGTTCTTTTTGTTCTTCTTTTCGAATGTGAAACGTTATTGCCCACCGCTGCTTTTTTCCCTGTGATTTGACAAATCTTCGACATTTCCTATCTTTTTATTTTGGTTTAGTGCCCTACTATAATAGTGCAAAGTAAATATTTTTATCAATACAAAACAAATTATCGGAAATAATTTAGGGTATAAAGAAAATAAGTTAAACAGACACGTATATTGAAAATTTTGTATAATTTTGTGCCGTTGAAATATTCTGCAGTTTCTCAAACTGAGAGAAGAATTGAAAATTACAGATTCCTTTATTCAATATTATACTTTAAACGGTTATACTTTGTGTTTATTAACGATTGCTTTATTTCTGATTTTATAATAATGAAATTTGTAGGGCAATCTCCTCTTCTTAATGAATATATTCAATAGTTATAATCTTTCAAAATGTATAATCCCAATATACTATAACTTTTAGGCATATAATCGCTAATCCGTCAGGTTTAGGGTATAACATATTTTTTAACAAATAATACAACATTATTAACATTTTTAGCTATACATATGTATAACATTATTCAATTAAATGACAAACAATTGTCCGAATTGCAAGCTGTTGCTTCTGAATTAGGACTTCAAAAAATCGAATTACTTAATAAAGAAGACCTTGTTTATAAAATTTTGGATGAACAAGCTATTGCCGGAGCTACTAAAAGAGCGACTGTAAACAAAGTGAAAGAAGAACATAAATCGGATGAAAAGAAAAAGCGATTGCGAGTAACAAAAAAAGAAGGGGAGAAAACTGCTTCTGCCAATAGGAACACGATCCAAACAGATACAAAATCTTATTCAAACGAAACACAAACGACCTCTTCTAAAAACGAAACGGGGAAAATAGAAATTATAGACATATATGACAATCTGGAAGATAGCATAAACGAAAATTCATCTTCTCCCCCCCCCTCTCTCTCCAAACGTTCAACTGAAAAGAAAAATCCATCCACCATAGAATTTTCTGAAGATTTTATTCCTATTGAAAACCTCCCTTCGGAAAAAGAAGAATTACCTATGGAATTAGTAGGAAAGTTTGAAACAACAAAAGCAGAATTACCGGTTGCGTTACACTCTATACGTAAACAGCAAACCTCCGGTACAAACGAAAATAACCGGCATCAAAACCATAAAACCACAACAAACAGAGAAAAAGAGGCTAATGTAAAAACAGAAACCGATGCAAAAGTCGAACGTGAAAAAACGTACGAATTTGACGATATATTAAACGGAACCGGAGTATTAGAAATCATGCAGGACGGATACGGATTTCTTCGTTCCTCTGATTATAATTACCTTTCTTCACCGGATGATATTTATGTATCCCAATCGCAAATAAAATTTTTCGGATTAAAAACCGGAGATGTAGTGGACGGTGTTATTCGTCCGCCCAAAGAAGGAGAAAAATATTTTCCATTAGTTAAAGTCTCTAAAATCAACGGACGGGATGTGGCTTTTGTTCGTGATCGCATACCTTTTGACCATCTAACACCGCTCTTCCCGGACAAAAAATTTAAACTATGTAAAGATAATAATTCTGATTCTCTTTCTGTACGGGTTGTTGATTTGTTTTCACCGATAGGCAAAGGACAACGAGGCTTGATTGTGGCTCAACCCAAAACAGGTAAGACACTTTTAATGAAAGACATTGCCAACGCCATTGCCGCTAACCATCCGGAAGCTTACATGATTATGTTGCTCATAGATGAGCGTCCGGAAGAAGTAACAGATATGGCTCGTAGTGTCAACGCTGAAGTAATTGCTTCCACATTTGACGAACCGGCTGAACGCCACGTAAAAATTGCCGGTATCGTATTAGAGAAAGCCAAAAGATTAGTAGAATGTGGTCACGACGTAGTCATATTCTTAGATTCCATCACACGTTTAGCCCGCGCGTACAATACGGTTGCCCCTGCATCAGGAAAAATCCTTTCCGGCGGAGTGGATGCTAATGCCTTGCAAAAACCTAAACGTTTCTTCGGCGCAGCCCGCAACATCGAAAACGGGGGGTCTTTGACTATCTTGGCAACCGCCCTCATTGATACAGGTTCCAAAATGGACGAAGTCATTTTTGAAGAGTTTAAAGGTACAGGTAATATGGAGTTGCAACTCGACAGAAATTTATCGAACAAACGAATTTTCCCCGCCGTAAACATTGTCGCATCAAGCACACGCCGCGACGATTTGCTTCAAGACCAACAAAAATTAGACCGCATGTGGATTCTCCGCAAATACCTTGCGGATATGAATCCGTTGGAAGCAATGGATTTTGTTAAAAGCCGTTTAGAGAAAACAAAAGACAATGACGAATTCCTAATGAGTATGAATAGTTAACTCTCCTCGCTGCACTATGAAAAAAAAACAAATCTTTGTCATTTGCCTGTTTTTTGTGGTAACGGATATAAATGCTCAAATCTTTACCGAATACTTTACGAATAATACGCTAAGGATAGATTATGTATTCACCGGAAACGCATCACAACAAGCTGTTTATTTGGACGAGCTGTCGCAACTCCCTTCATGGGCAGGTAGAAGAACCCGCTTGTCCGAATTACCATTGGAAGGGAATGGTCAAGTTGTTATGAAAGACCTGAAAACAAAAAAATGTATCTATAAAGTTTCTTTCTCCTCTTTGTTTCAAGAATGGTTGGTGACCGACGAAGCTAAAGAAACATCAAGAGCTTTTGAAAATACTTTTCTCCTCCCTTACCCGCTTCGCTCGGCAGAAATAGAAATCACTCTATATAATGCCGAACGAAAAGTGGCAACAAGCATGAAACATAGTATCCATCCGGACGATATTCTGATTCATGTAAAGGGAACTTCACACATCACTCCGCACACATATTTAGTAAAAAACGATAATGAACAAAAATGTATAGACATTGCTATTCTTGCTGAAGGATATATGGAAAACGAAATGAATATCTTTTATCAAGATGCCAACATGGCCTGCGAAAGTCTTTTCTCGCACGAACCTTTCAAAGCATTAAAAAAGAAGTTCAATATCGTTGCCGTAGCGAGTCCGTCGGCAGACAGTGGGGTGAGCATTCCCAAGATAAAACAATGGAATCACACTGCTTTCGATTCGCATTTCAGTACATTCTATTCGGACAGATACTTGACGACTAATCGCGTGAAGGCGATACACGACGCTTTGGCAGGCATTCCTTACGAACATATTATCGTATTGGTCAATACGGAAAAATATGGTGGTGGAGGAATTTATAATACGTTCACACTGACAGCGGCACACCGTCCGGAATTCTGTTCTGTAGTCGTACACGAGTTTGGACACAGTTTCGGAGGATTGGCAGATGAATACTTTTACGAGGATGACGACACCTCAAGCCGTTTATACCCACAGAAAACAGAACCATGGGAACAAAACATCACTACACAAGTGGACTTTGCCTCTAAATGGAAAGACAGGCTTCCTAAAAATACGCCTATTCCAACACCGGTTAACTTAAAAGACAAATATCCAATAGGTATATACGAAGGCGGAGGCTATCTGGCAAAAGGCATTTATCGCCCGTCTTTCGATTGTCGAATGAAAACGAACGAATATCCCTCCTTCTGTCCGGTTTGCCAACGTGTTATTGAAAGAATGATTCGTTTTTATACCGAATAATTACGACCTCCTAATTATATTTACGGTTTGTAATACTTTCAAATTCAGTGTTTTTGACCTCAAAAAGTATCTGTTACTAATTAATTTTACGATAAATATGAAAAAGGTGCTGATTTTACCGGGTATTATATGTGTATCATCTTTATTGTCTTCCTGTCTTTCTGTCAAATCAATATCTGGAGAAATATTAGATGGGTCATGGTACATTGTGGAAATTCGCGGATCCACAGTGGTTCCACCGGCAAAACAAGATTTACCGGTTATCGGTTTTGATGCCAAAACAGGAAAGGTATTTGGAAATAGCGGATGCAATCGCATCATAGGGAAGTACGATATAAACGCTAAAAACAATATCATCCAACTGGAAGCGTACACACGAATGGTTTGTCCGGATATGAGAACTGAAGAAAACATTCTAAACATTTTAAAACGAGTAAAAACCTACCTGCCATTGAACAATGGACAAGTTACCCTTTTCAATGACAGGCAAATTACTCTTTGCAATGAGGTGAGTCGCCCGCTAATCACTCTCCGGAGAAAAACATCCGATGCAAACATCCTTCCTTCTTTAGCCGGAGAATGGATAATTACAGAAATTACCGGCACAACCATCCCTGTTGAAATGGAAAACAAACTCTCCCTGTCTTTTGACATTTCAAAAGAATCTATACATGCCAATGCCGGATGTAATGCGATAAATGCCTGTTTCTCCACAGACCCCAATGATGCTTACGCCATTTCTTTTTCCAAAATAGTAGTTACTATGAAAGCTTGCCCCAACATGATGTTGGAAAAACAAATGATAAATGCACTCTATGAAACCCAGTCGTATAACCTTTCAGGTAAAGGAGACGTAATATTTTATGACAAAAGCGGGAAGCTGATCATGATACTAACAAAAAAATAAAAAATTCCTCTTTATTAAAGGACAAAGTGATGTGTTTTTTATTAACTTTGTTTATGTTTAATAATAATATATTACCTATATGATCATCGGAATTCCTAAAGAAATTAAAAACAATGAAAACCGCGTAGGCATGACGCCGGCGGGGGTTTCTGAATTAGTAAAGAGAAATCACAAAGTATATGTTCAACACCTTGCGGGGGATAATAGCGGTTTCCCCGATGAGGAATACGTCAACGCAGGAGCTGCCTTATTGCCGGCTATCGAAGATGTATATGCTGTTGCCGACATGATAGTGAAAGTGAAGGAACCTATCGCTCCAGAATACAAACTTATCAAAAGAAATCAATTACTGTTCACCTATTTTCATTTTGCCTCCGACAGAGAATTAACTGATGCAATGATTGAAAGTGAAGCCGTTTGTTTGGCTTATGAAACGGTAAGAGAAGCAGACGGATCTTTACCTTTGTTAATCCCAATGAGTGAAGTAGCCGGAAAGATGTCCGTACAAGAAGGTGCGCGCTTTTTGGAAAAACCGCAAGGTGGTAAAGGTGTATTATTGGGAGGAGTTCCGGGAGTAAAACCCGCCAAAGTATTGGTCTTAGGCGGCGGCATAGTAGGCTACCATGCCGCATTAGTGGCAGCGGGAATGGGAGCAGACGTTACCATAACCGATATATCATTATCCCGCTTGCGCAATCTAAGCGATATAATGCCACATAATGTAAAAACACTGTATTCCTCTACCCATACTATTAAGCAGGAATTACCCGATACCGATTTGGTTATCGGTTCCGTATTGATACCCGGAGCCAAAGCTCCTCACCTCATTACCGGCGATATGCTAAATCTATTACGCAAAGGAAGTGTTATGGTGGATGTTGCCATCGACCAAGGTGGTTGTTTTGAAACGTCCCATTCCACTACGCATGCTGACCCTGTTTACGAAGTGGACGGTATTTTGCATTATTGTGTGGCAAATATTCCGGGAGCGGTTCCTTATACCTCAACCCTGGCTTTGACAAATGCAACTTTACCTTACGCTATAAAATTGGCAGGCAAAGGATGGAAAGAAGCTTGCCGGGCAGACAAAGGATTAGCTTCGGGATTAAATGTGATAAATGGAAAGATCACTTTCAAAGCCGTAGCCGAAGCATTCGGAATGGATTACAGCGAATGGAAGCTGTAAAAAAAATCTATGGGTAATACTGTAAAAAAAGCATTCCCCGCACTGAAAATGCACTGTGCGGGGTGTGCCAATAACATTGAACGAGCAGTAAAAAGACTACAAGGAGTCACAGACGCCTCGGTTAACCTCGTTTCCGGAATCCTTTCTATTACTTACGAATCCGGCAAATTATCCCCTGAAGACATACGAAAAACGGTTATAGCTGCCGGTTATGACCTGATTATCGAAGAAAATCGTCAAAAAGAACGGCAGGCAAAAGAACAACAAAATCAATACAGCCGGTTAAAAAGAAAGGTAATAGGCACATGGATATTCACACTCCCTATAGTAGCCATTTCCATGTTCTTTCCAAATATACGGTATGCCAATGAAATCATGTTGGCGCTTTCACTCAACGTATTTATATTCTTTGGAAATTCTTTTTACGTAAATACTTGGAAACAAACCAAGTTAGGGCAAAGCAATATGGATACGCTCATAGCGTTAAGCACTTCCATCGCTTTTCTATTCAGCCTGTTCAATACTTTCTTTCCCGGCTTCTGGCATGAACGAGGAGTGGAACCTCACGTTTACTACGAAGCAGCTACTATTATCATTGCTTTTGTTTTGACGGGTAAATTGATGGAAGAACACGCCAAAGGTAACACCTCGTCTGCCATCCGTAAACTAATGGGACTACAACCCAAAACAGCCCGTGTACAACGCCATGCGACAGAAATAGATATCCCTATTGAAGAATTACAAACCCATGACCTCGTTATAATCCGTCCGGGTGAACAAGTCCCTGTGGACGGGGAAATAATAACAGGTGAATCTTATGTGGACGAAAGCATGATTAGCGGTGAGCCTCTCCCCGTATCAAAAAAGAAAGGAGACCGGGTACTTGCCGGAACAATCAACCAAAAAGGTTCTTTCGTTATCAATGCCATGCAAGTAGGTGGCGAAACGACACTGGCGCGAATCATCCGCATGGTGCAAGAAGCCCAAGGCAGCAAAGCTCCCGTTCAGCGCATTGTGGACAAAGTAACAAACGTTTTCGTTCCCGTTATATTGGGAATTGCCGTGCTAACTTTTATTGTTTGGATAACGGTAGGGGGTGTGGAGTATTTTTCCCACAGTATATTATCCGCCGTATCCGTATTAGTCATTGCTTGCCCATGCGCTTTGGGGTTAGCTACTCCCACAGCTCTTATGGTGGGCATCGGCAAAGCCGCCAACCACCATATATTAATAAAAGATGCCGTAGCATTAGAGCAAATGCGTAAAGTAAATACCATCGTGTTCGATAAAACCGGAACCTTAACCGAAGGGCGTCCTATCGTTGTACAATATACCCCCATAGACAACACACACACACCTCTTTTCAAAAGCCTTTTACTATCCGCCGAAATGAAATCGGAACACCCCTTAGCGGAAGCCATTGTTACCTTTTTGCAGGAAGAAAAAATTACTCCTGTCCCGCCGGACTATTTTGAAAGTATCACCGGAAAAGGGGTTAAGATACAATACGACAATCAAACCTATTGGGTAGGGAGTCGCAAACTCTCGGAAGATTTCTATGCTGAAATACAGAATACACCACTCGATCTTTCACCTGAAGATGGAAACAGTACCGTTTATTTCGGACGGGAAAACAAAATAATCGCCATTATTACCATTGCCGACCCCATTAAGCCGACTTCTCTCGAAGCCGTAAATCAATTAAAACATCAGGGCATTGACGTCTATATGTTAACCGGAGACGGCGAACATACAGCCTCTGCGGTTGCCAAACAGTTAGGCATTACACATTATAGAGCCGACGCTCTGCCGGACGACAAACAGGCGTTTATCTGCGACCTGCAGTCACAAGGAAAAATCGTAGCAATGGTTGGCGATGGAATCAACGACTCACAAGCGTTAGCTTCTGCCGACGTAAGTATTGCACCGGGTAAAGGGACGGACATTGCCATAGATACAGCCATGGTTACGCTGATGACATCCGATTTATTGTTACTTTCTAAAACATTTAAACTTTCCAACCAAACAGTACGTCTTATTCATCGGAATCTGTTTTGGGCTTTCATTTACAACCTCATTGGTATTCCCATTGCTGCTGGTCTGCTCTTTCCTTTCAACGGAATGCTTTTGAATCCGATGCTGGCAAGTGCAGCCATGGCATTTTCTTCCGTAAGTGTAATTCTTTCATCTCTGTCTTTGGGGAGGCGATAAGTAAAACGGGCATTTTACTGTTTATATCGCAGTAATTCATAAACGGAATGTGAGGTATAAAACAATCAACTTCCCCCCCTATCACACCACTTCGTTTAGCAATTCTTCAACGGTGATGACAGAAACAGGCGATCGTTCGGGACGATAAACCGTTATTTTGCCATCCGTTATTTCTACCCGACACTCGGAGTCTGCATCTTGTGAAGCCATAATACCATTTCTCAACAAAGCTTTTCTGACCATCGGATATCTCTGTCCATATCCTATCAATTTTATTTGTCTATCAAAATCGTTTTCCATACGGAACAAACCCGTTTCACAGTCGAAAATAATTCCTTCTCGAGCAAAAAAACGGCTCAAACTGCCATCCAATGCCAAATCTTCAGGAGTACCGGTACGTATGCCGACTTGCGTATCCATCAACCATATCTTGTCCGCTATCTGTAAAGCCAATTCCAAATCGTGAGTGGAAAGAAATATAGTCTTATCTGTCCGGCGGGAGAGCCCATGCAACAACTGCATAATTTCCACCTTACTCGGAAAATCGAGGAATGCCGTCGGTTCATCCAGCAGCATAACGGGAGTTTCTTGTGCTAAAGCTTTCGCTATCATTACCTTTTGACGTTCTCCATCGCTCAAAGTATGTACATCTCTATATGAAAGGTTTCCTATCTTAACCAATGCAATGGCGTTTTCCACGATCTTTTTGTCTTCTTCATCAAGCGTTCCCCAAAAGCCGGTATAGGGAGTGCGTCCCAAGCTTATCAATTCACAAACAGTCATGTTTCTTATATCAGGCTTCTCCGTCAACACCATACTTATTACCGTTGCAAGTTCTTTCTCCGGATATTTTTCAAGTTCTTTTCCTTGAATAATAATATCACCTGCCAACTTAGGCTGAAAAGCAGAAAGAGTTCGTAACAACGTTGATTTACCAACACCATTTGCTCCCAACAAACAAGTCAACTCCCCACTGAATATGGAAGAGGTAATACCTTTTGCCACCATTCTCGTATTTTTTTTTAAGGAATAGCCTATTGAGAGGTTTCTTATGTCTATCGTTTTGATTTTGTACACCATTCTCTCCCGTTACAAATAGCTACTTCCTATTGCTTAGCGGATGATTTCCGGATTTTCTTCTTTTTCAAAACTTCTTTTGCCCTTTCTAATGCCACATTAATATGGGGACAAATATTTTCTTCGCCTAACAATGTATAAAAGTTTGCTTGCGCAAGAGTGTCATGTACTTTAGAATTAACACCCGAAAGGATAACGGTTATTTTTTCTTTTTGAGATCTCCGGCAGAGATTCGTCAGGTTGTGAACGCCTGTGGAATCAATGAAAGGGACACGGCGCATCCGAATGATACGCACTTCGGAAGGATTTTTCAATTGAGCGATATATTCATCAAACTTGTTGGCAACTCCAAAGAAATAAGGACCGCTGATTTCATAGACTTCTACACCCGGAGGAATAATTAAGTTCTCTTCATGAACAGAAAAGTCAAGTTCGGCACTCGGATTAATTTCGTCCGTAATAACAGAAATTTCCGTTGTTTCCATGACACGCCGCATAAACAGTAAGCAAGCGATAATCAACCCTATTTCAATAGCAATGGTTAAATCGAAAATTACCGTCAAAGAGAAAGTGATTAACAGAACTGTTACATCTGACTTTGAATTTCTAAGCAAAACCTTGAACGTGCGCCATTCACTCATGTTGTAAGAAACAATGACAAGCACTCCGGCTAAGCAAGCCATTGGAATATATTGTGCCAACGGCATAAAAAACAACAGTATAAGGAGTAACACGATGGTATGAATGATTCCTGCCATAGGCGTCCGTCCTCCATTGTTGATATTAGTCATGGTGCGGGCTATGGCGCCGGTAGCGGGAATGCCGCCAAACAAAGGAGTAATCATATTTGCCACCCCTTGTGCAATGAGTTCTGTATTAGAATCATGTTTGTCGCTAATCATACCGTCGGAAACAGTGGCGGATAATAACGATTCGATGGCTCCCAATATGGCAATGGTTATAGCCACAGGAAATAATCCTTGAATGGTTTTCCAATTAACAGAAGGCATCTCAGCATCGGGTAATTGAGATTTAATAGTAAAACGGTCGCCAATCGTATCAATCATATCAACGCCTGCAAAAGTTCTTAACAAAAACACAATGCCGGTTACAAGAACAATAGCTATCAGCGAACCGGGAATCTTTTTCAAAAATCGCGGACTAAGAGCGATGGTGGCAATACTAACCATTGCCACTACAGTGTTCCACCAATTGATTGAATCGAAATGACGGAAATAAAGAAACCATTTTCCTATAAAATCTCCCGGAATCTTTTCTGCTCCGAATTGAAGTCCGAATACATCGGTTATCTGCGTCGTAAAAATAGTTACGGCAATACCACTTGTAAAACCCACAATGACAGGATAGGGAATAAATTTGATTACGACACCCAATTTTAATATGCCCAACAGTGCCAGTATTACTCCCGCCATAATAGTAGCGATAATCAGTCCGGTTTCGCCGTATTGCTGAATAATTCCATATACAATCACAATGAAAGCTCCCGTAGGTCCGCCGATTTGCACTTTACTTCCACCCAAAAACGAAATAATAAATCCGGCTATAATCGCGGTAATAATACCTTTTTCGGGAGAAACTCCCGACGCAATACCAAATGCAATTGCCAAAGGAAGGGCTACAATACCTACTATGAGGCCTGCCATTACATCTGCTGTAAATGCTTCTTTAGAATAGGTTTTTAGAGTGGAGAATAACTTGGGAGTGAAATGGATTATATTCATTGCTGCATGTTAAAAAGCGGCACAAAATTAGAAAAAGGAAAGCAATAAACTCTCGTGAAGGAATGGAAAAATTATTCTCTATCTTTATGAGCAATATTTAACAAATTCTTGACAATATCTCACAAATAACAATAACGGTTAATTAATATATTGAGGTGCTATGAAAATATCGATTTTTGTTTCTACGTGCTAAGATCAAGTCAAAATGGAAAAAAAGAAATTAAAAACGTCCGCCGGTGGATGAGTTGTATGAGACTCTCTACAGGATTGCCTTGTATTTTTCAAAAAGTAAAGTGTCGCACCGTGCGGACAAAAGCATAAAAGCTCTTTTACACTTGGCTGCATTGTCGGTTGCCACGCGAAAAAAGGACGGAGAACTGAGAGAGTACTACACCCGAAAAGTTGCCGAAGGAAAAAATAAAATGTCTGTCTTAAACGCCGTGAGAGCAAAACTTGTATGGAGCATGTTTGCAGTAATAAAACTTAACAATTTATATGAGAAAAATTATGATTTTGCGCTTGCGTAAATCAGAAGAAGAAACAGGTTTACAGAAAAAGTGTAAATGTATTATGGAATCAGACAGTATGTGCCTAAAAAACAAATATTTACTAACTACGACGATGATAGGATTAAAAAAAATCAATTCAAAATTAATCGAAGACATAGAAAAAACTTAATTTTGAGGTGGCTATTAGGGCGTTCTACAAATGCTAAATAATAAAGTTGTATTTACTATTTGAATCTGCCTACGGAATATTTCTCTGAATATTTCATCATTTGTGAAATAAATTAGTATATTTACATTTCGATTTATTACTTTCTATCATGAATTTATCTTTGGAAAACATTGGCAAACAATTCTCTTTTGAGGGAACGGTAAAAGAGATACGCACATTGGGGGAAGGTCTTATCAATGATACTTTCTTTGTGGAAACAGCAGGGGAAAGCCCTAATTACATCTTGCAACGAAAAAACAAGTATATTTTCAAAAATGTGCCGGCTATGATGGAAAATATTCATAAGGTAACAACCCATCTGAAAAAAAAGATAGTGCAGCGGGGAGGAAATCCCCGGAGGGAATCCCTTACTTTAATCCCCACACAGAAAGGGAATCTATACTACCAAGATGCAGAAGGGGAATATTGGGCAGCCTGCCTTTTTATCGAAGATGCTATTACGTATGAGGCAGCCCATTCATTAGAACTAGCCCGGCAGGGAGGAAAAGGGATTGGGTTATTTCAATCCATGTTGGCGGACATGAAAGAAACGCTAGTCGACACGCTACCCGGTTTTCATAATATGCGTTACCGGTTTCAACAATGGGATGATACGTTAGCAAAAGACTCTGCTGGAAGAAAGGCGAAAGTACAGGAAGAGATTGGATGGATTAAACAACGTCGTGAAGAAATGCTCGCATTTTGGCAGAAAGCCGAAACAGGAGAAATTCCTACCCGAATCACCCACAACGATACAAAAATCAGTAATATCTTATTCGACGAAAATGGTAATATCTTGTGTGTAATAGACCTCGATACGGTGTTGAGTAGTATTTGCCTGAACGATTATGGAGATGCTATTCGTTCTTACGCCAATACAGGATTGGAAGATGACAAAAATCCGGGTAACGTTTCGTTAAATTTGGAAATTTTTAAAAGTTACACATCCGGATACCTTTCGGAAGCTCTTTCTTTCCTTACTCCTGTGGAAAGAGAGCATCTTGCCTTTTCGGCGCGATATATTACTTTTGAGCAAGTATTGCGTTTCCTGATGGATTACATAGACGGGGATAATTATTATAAAGTAAAATACCCTGAACAGAATTTGGTGCGAACACGCGCACAATACAAATTATTAACTTCCATGGAGAAACACTACACAGAAATGTGTGCTACAGTTGATACGATCATACACAGCTTTTGAATTTATAACAACTAAATAATTTACAATAAAATCATTTTTTGACCATGAAAAGAGTATTTTTTTTCATTTTAACTGTAATTTGTTTGCTTTCTGCTTGTACAGAAGGAAATAAAGTTCAGATCATCCGGTCGGTTACTCCTTCACGTCCTGCCGGACAACAGGATGTATTGCAATTGAAATGCAATCCGCTTCCGGTAGTACGAGTGGCTTTTATCGGATTAGGCATGCGAGGTAGCGAAGCCATAAGCCGGATGACTTATATTCCCGGAGTAGAAATCGTAGCTTTGTGTGATGTGCTCGAAAAAAATGTCCAAAAAGCGAATGAAGCGTTAGAAACTCGAGGACTTCCGAAAGCGCAGGAATTTTTTGGAGATACCGCCGTTTGGAAACAAGTAACCGCTTTGCCAAACGTAGATTTAGTTTACATAGCTACCGATTGGGGTTCTCACGCTACAATCGGTATTCAAGCGATGAAAGACGGAAAACATGTAGCCATTGAAGTGCCTGCCGCCCCCACTCTCGACGAAATATGGGGATTGATTAATACCGCAGAGCAAACGCAGAAACATTGTATGCAGTTGGAAAATTGCGTGTACGACTTTTTTGAACTGACCACGCTGAATATGGCTCAACAGGGGCTTTTTGGCGAAATACTCCATGCCGAAGGAGCGTATATCCATGTGTTAGAACCTTTCTGGAATGCGTATTGGAATAATTGGCGAATGGATTTTAACCGGACACATCGAGGAGATGTTTATCCTACTCATGGTATTGGTCCTGTTTGTCAAGCGTTGGATATACACCGGGGTGATAAACTAAACTATCTGGTTTCTGTGGATACTAAAGCGATGGGTTATCCTGCTTTCATCAAGAAAACTACCGGTGAAGAAGTAACCGGTTTTCGCAATGGCGATCACACGATGACCATGATTCGTACCGAAAAAGGTAAATCCATTCTCATCCAACATAACGTTACCTCTCCGCGTCCTTACAATCGATTGTACCAATTGACCGGAACCAAAGGATTCGCCAACAAATATCCCGTTCAAGGCTATCTTTTTGATACCAACGAATTGGACGAAAATCTTATCCCCAACCACCAAGATCTCAATTCACACCGGTTTGTACCGCAAAATGTGAAGGAAGAGTTAATGGAAAGGTATAAACACCCGATAGTAAAGGATATTGAAGAACAAGCTAAACAGGTAGGCGGTCACGGTGGTATGGACTTTATCATGGATTATCGCTTGATTTACTGCTTGCAAAAAGGACTTCCACTCGATATGGATGTGTATGACCTCGCTGAGTGGTGTTGTTTAATCCCCTTAACGGAACTTTCTCTCGACAATAATTCCGCTCCTGTAGAAATTCCTGATTTTACGCGGGGTGGATGGGATAAAATCCAAGGTTTGACTTTTGCACAATAACCTGCAAGTTCAAACATTCTTTTGTCCCGTTTGTCATAGTTTTATAGATTGGTTGATTCAGAAAACACTTAGGTGCTCAAAAACACCTAAGTGTTTTTTATGTCTGATCGATTTTTTAATCGTAGATTTGTCCTTTCTCAATTTAAAATTTTACCCCTGAAATGGCAGACGACAAGAAGATTATTTTCTCAATGGTAGGAGTCAGTAAAGCCTTCCAACCCAATAAAAACGTATTGAAAGACATCTACCTCTCTTTTTTTTACGGAGCAAAGATCGGTATCATCGGGCTTAACGGTTCCGGTAAATCTACTTTGTTGAAAATCATCGCCAGAATAGAAAAATCCTATCAAGGTAAGGTTGTTTTCTCTTCCGGTTACTCAATAGGATATTTAGAACAGGAACCTTTGTTGAACGATGCAAAGACCGTAAAAGAAATTGTTATGGAAGGCGTACAACCCATAACAGACATTTTGCAAGAATACGAAGACATCAACCTGAAATTTGGCGATCCGGAATATTATGAAAATCCGGATAAAATGGAAAAACTTTTTGCTCGACAAGCCGAACTGCAAAACGTAATTGACGCCACCGATGCCTGGAATCTAAACACTAAAGTAGAACGCGCCATGGATGCGCTACGCTGTCCGCCCGAAGAACAATCCGTGAAGAACCTATCGGGAGGAGAACGTCGTCGCGTAGCACTTTGCCGTCTGTTACTTCAAAAACCGGATATTTTGTTGTTAGACGAACCGACCAATCATTTAGACGCCGAATCTATTGATTGGTTGGAACAACATCTGCAACAGTATGAAGGCACGGTGATTGCCGTTACACACGATCGTTATTTCTTGGATCACGTAGCCGGATGGATTTTGGAACTCGACCGAGGCGAAGGAATTCCGTGGAAAGGAAATTACTCCTCATGGTTGGAGCAGAAAACCCAAAGGATGGAAATGGAAGAAAAAACGACAAGCAAACGCCGGAAAACACTCGAAAGAGAATTGGAATGGGTACGCATGGCTCCGAAAGCACGCCAAGCCAAAGGAAAAGCACGTTTAAATTCTTACGATAAACTATTGAATGAAGATCAAAAAGCCAAAGAAGAAAAGTTAGAAATATTTATTCCCAACGGACCGCGTTTAGGAAACAAAGTAATAGAAGCCAAAAATGTGGCAAAAGCTTACGGAGACAAATTACTATTTAGTAACCTTAACTTTACGCTTCCTCCCAATGGCATTGTAGGTGTGATTGGACCTAACGGAGCCGGAAAAACCACTCTCTTCCGCCTGATTATGAACATGGAAAAACCGGACAAAGGAGCCTTTGAAGTAGGAGAAACTGTGAAAATAGCTTATACAGACCAACTACACAAAGATATTGACTCTGCAAAAACAGTATATCAAGTAGTCTCCGGAGGAAATGAACTTATCCGCATGGGTGGACGGGATGTCAATGCGCGTGCTTACCTTTCACGTTTCAACTTTTCCGGATCCGATCAGGAAAAATGCTGCGGAGCGCTTTCAGGAGGAGAACGAAATCGTTTACATTTGGCTATAGCGCTGAAAGAAGAAGGAAACGTCCTTTTATTGGACGAGCCTACCAATGATATTGATGTAAATACCTTACGTGCCCTCGAAGAAGGTTTGGACAATTTCGCCGGTTGCGCTGTAGTCATATCACACGACCGTTGGTTTCTCGACCGTATTTGCACTCATATTTTAGCCTTTGAAAGCGATTCCAATATTTTCTACTTTGAAGGCTCTTATTCCGAATACGAAGAAAATAAGTTGAAAAGATTGGGAAATGAAGAACCTAAACGAATAAGACACAAAAAGCTAACAGATTAATACATGATTTTTATATTTTATCAGTAATAAAAAGATAGCTCAAGCATTTGTTTGCTTTTTGAGTAGTGCTTTCGAATCGGTAGCTGAGCTTAGTCGAAGCTTTGCTCAATCACCAGTCGAAGCCATCAACAACAATCCAAATCCAATAATAGTTTTTTTTGACGGATATACGGGTGCATTTCATTTATCTCAACTATACTTAATTAACAATATCCTTTTTTATTACTGATAAAATATAAAAATCATGAACTGTCTATACTTAAATAACAATATCAATAATTGTTACGTCAGTAAATAATAACGACGTGAGAACCAGTAGAAAATTTTAAATAATAAAGTTACATTTAATACTTGAATCTGCTTGCGAGAGAGTAGGGCATTTTGGATTATTGTTTTAAATTTGTATGAGAAATTATGAAATTAATACTTTTATGACAACTAGAATAAAATTACGTAAGGGTTTTGATATTCGTTTGAAAGGGAAGGCGGCGGAGGAATATCTTTCGATAAAGAAACCGGAGTTTTATGCGCTGGTACCCGATGACTTTACAGGCGTTACACCCAAAGTAGTTGTAAAAGAACAGGAATACGTCATGGCGGGGGGCGCTTTGTTTGTTGACAAAAATCATCCTGAAGTGAAATTTGTTTCGCCTGTCAGTGGGGTAGTAACCAGTGTAGAACGTGGAGAACGTCGCAAACTTTTGAATATTACCGTGCAGGCAGCAGAAGAGCAAGACTATGAAGAGTTTGGCAAGAAAGAAGTTTCCCAAATGTCCGCCGAGGAAGTAAAGTCTGTACTTATGCAAGCAGGGTTGTTTGCTTTTATCAGACAGCGTCCTTATGATGTGATTGCCGATCCGGCGGTGATTCCCAAAGCTATTTTCATTTCTGCTTTCGACAGTAAACCCTTGGCTCCGAATTTTGAGTTTGCTTTAGCGGGAGAAGAGGCTAATTTTCAAACAGGATTGGACGTCTTGGCAAAAATTGCGAAAACCTATTTGGGTATAAGCACGGAGCAGCATGCAACGGCATTGACTCAGGCACGAAACGTAACGGTCAATGTGTTCGACGGTCCTCATCCGGCGGGGAATGTGAGTGTGCAGATTCATCAGGTATCACCTGTTAATAAAGGAGAAACCGTATGGGTAACGGGAGCCGAAGAAGTGTTGTTTATAGGCCGGTTGTTCAATACCGGTCGCACGAATTTTACTCGCACGGTGGCGCTAACCGGTTCGGAGGTGAGGAAACCGGCTTATTGTAAACTTCAGGTGGGAGCCTTGCTTACGGATGTATTTAGTAAAAATATTGTCGCAACGGGGAAGGATTTACGTTTTATCAGTGGAAACGTTTTAACGGGTAAACGTATTTCTCCCAATGGTTTCTTAGGCGCGTTTGACAATCAGCTTACCGTTATTCCTGAGGGCAGGGAGACGCATGAATTTGTAGGGTGGATTATGCCTCGTTTAGGTCATTTTAGTTTGAACCGTTCTTATTTCAGTTGGTTGTTTGAATTCTTTATGAAGCGTGAATATGTCATAGACGCCCGTATCAAAGGAGGGAGGCGACACCTGATCATGTCTCACGAATATGACCGTTTGCTTCCGATGGACATATTGCCCGAATATTTAATTAAGGCAATAATAACTTATGATATAGACCGTATGGAGCAGTTGGGTATTTATGAAATAGCTCCGGAAGATTTTGCCTTGTGCGAATTTGCTTGTTCTTCCAAGCAAGAATTGCAGCGTATAGTACGTGAAGGATTGGACGCGCTTCGTGCAGAAATGTGTTGAAGATACAATTTTAAAAAGATACAAATAAACTCAAATGAAAGCATTAAGAAAATATATTGACAAGATAAAATCAAACTTTCAAGAAGGAGGCAGGTTTCACGCTTTTCGTTCGGTGTTCGATGGGGTTGAAACATTTTTGTTTGTGCCTGATGAAACTTCAAAATCGGGAACACATATCCACGATTCGATAGACAGTAAGCGTATCATGTCGATAGTAGTCATTGCATTGGTACCGGCAGTGCTTTTCGGTATGTTCAATGTGGGTTATCAACATTTTTTGCATACAACGGGAAATGTAGGTAACTTTTGGGAAATGTTTATGTATGGCTTTTTGGCTGTACTTCCCAAAATTATAGTCTCTTACGCAGTAGGTCTCGGCATTGAATTTGTTGTGGCGCAATGGAAGAAAGAAGAAATTCAGGAAGGTTTCCTCGTGTCGGGGATGATTATTCCGCTGATTGTGCCCGTAAACTGTCCCTTGTGGATACTCGCTGTTGCTACGGCTTTTTCCGTTATTTTTGCCAAAGAGGTATTTGGCGGAACGGGGATGAACCTGTTTAATGTAGCATTGATTACGCGTGCTTTTCTGTTTTTTGCCTATCCTACCAAAATGTCCGGCGATACCGTTTGGGTATCGGGTGAAAGTATCTTGGGTCTTGGCAGCACGGTGGACGGACTAACGTCGGCAACGGCTTTGGGAGTAACTTCAACAGCCCTCGAACCAACCGGCTATCCCGCTTTTTCGTGGGATATGGTAACGGGACTTATTCCAGGCTCCATTGGCGAGACGAGTGTCATAGCCATTTTGTTGGGTGCTGCTTTGCTGTTGGTTACCGGTATTGCAAGTTGGAAAATCATGTTTTCCGTATTCGCAGGAGGCGCCTTTATGGCTTTCCTGTTTAATGCCATTGGTCCCGATACGGCTATGGCGCATATGCCTTGGTATGAACATCTTGTATTGGGTGGGTTCTGTTTCGGCGCCGTATTTATGGCAACAGACCCGGTTACTGCCGCCCGTACGGAAAAAGGTAAATATGTGTATGGACTCTTAATAGGCATGATGGCTATTATTATTCGTGTGCTGAACCCCGGTTATCCCGAAGGTATGATGCTCGCTATATTGCTGATGAATATATTTGCGCCCTTGATAGATTACGGTGTGGTTCAAAGTAATATAAGTCGCAGAGAGAAACGCATCTTAAAGTCTAACAATTAAAAACCGGATGAGATGAATACAAATAGCAATTCTTATACTATGGTTTATGCTTCGGTAATTGTTGTTATCGTGGCGTTTGTGTTGGCTTTTGTTTCTTCCGCATTGCGGGACAAGCAGGAAAAAAATGTGGCATTGGACAAAATGAAGCAAATATTAAGTGCGTTGAATGTGGATACGAAAGGACAAGACGCTCAAGATTTATATGCAAAGTATGTGAAGCAAGACGTCATCATCAATTCCCAAGGCGCTGAAATCGACGAAAAAGGTGGTTTTCACGTTGTATTGAAAGAGGAATCGGACAAAGAACTGTCAAAAAGAAAACTTGCCGTTTACCTTTGCGAATTGAACGGAGAAACCAAATATATCTTTCCCTTGTATGGACAAGGCTTGTGGGGACCGATTTGGGGATATGTCGCCTTGAATAAAGACAGAAGCACGATTTTCGGCGCCTATTTTTCCCATCAGGGCGAAACACCGGGACTGGGAGCGGAAATAGCATCGAAAGCCTTTCAAAATCCTTTTATTGGTAAACAAATTACGAGGGAAGGGGCGCTTACTTCTGTGGCGGTAGTGAAACCGGGCAGGGGCGTAAACGACAGGGATTATGTGGACGGCATATCGGGTGGCACTATTACCTCACAGGCTGTTGATAATATGATGAGAAACAGCTTGAGTCAATATGAAAAATTTATAACCGGTAATAAAAATAAAGAAGAATAGGGTATGAATCAGTTGTTTTCAAAAAAGAATAAGGAAATATTCTCTGCTCCAATGGGTCTGAACAATCCGGTAACCGTTCAGGTACTCGGTGTTTGTTCGGCTTTGGCAGTAACGGCTAAGTTGGAACCAGCTATTGTTATGGGGCTTTCGGTAACGGTTATCGTGGGTTTTGCCAATGTAATCATATCCTTGATGCGCAACACGATTCCCAATCGTATTCGTATCATTGTTCAGTTGGTAGTGGTAGCTGCGTTGGTAACTATTGTGAGTGAAATATTGAAGGCGTTTGCTTATGATGTGAGTGTACAACTGTCGGTTTACGTGGGATTGATTATTACCAATTGTATTTTGATGGGACGTCTCGAAGCTTTTGCTATGGCAAATGGTCCGTGGGAATCGCTTTTAGATGGTATCGGTAACGGATTAGGATATGCCAAGATTCTGGTTATTGTGGGAATCGTTCGCGAATTGTTGGGTTCGGGTAGTCTATTGGGATTCCGGATTATTCCGCAGTCGTTTTACGAATCAGGTTATATTAACAACGGTTTGATGCTGATGCCTCCTATGGCTCTTATTATCTGTGCTTGCATTATATGGTATCAAAAGAGTAAACTCGAAAAAATATGAATGATTATTTAAGTTTGTTTGTAAAGTCGATATTTGTTGATAATATGATATTTGCCTACTTCTTGGGTATGTGTTCATACATAGCGGTATCGAAGAATGTGAAGACGGCATTGGGTTTGGGTGTTTCAGTTGTTTTTGTGTTAACCGTAACGCTTCCTGTCAACTATCTGATGGAAAACCACGTGCTTAAAGCGGATGTATTGATAAAAGGCGTCGATCTTAGCTTTTTGAGTTTCATTTTGTTTATTGCCGTAATTGCAGCTATTACTCAATTGGTTGAAATGGTGATAGAACGTTTCAGTCCCTCGCTCTATGCCTCGTTGGGTATCTTTTTGCCGCTGATTGCCGTTAACTGCGCCATTATGGGAGGCTCTCTGTTTATGCAGCAAAAGCAATTTGTGAATGTAGGCGAGGCGGTTACTTATGCACTCGGTTCGGGGATAGGATGGTTGTTAGCCATTGTTGGTTTGGCTTCCGTTCGAGAGAAAATGACTTACTCCGATGTTCCCGCTCCGTTAAGAGGGTTGGGTATTACTTTTATTACGGTGGGACTCATGGCTATAGCCTTTATGTGTTTTTCCGGATTGAAAATATAATATTAAAAATACAATACGATGACCTCTTTAATAGTATCGAGTATCGGAGTGTTTCTTGGCATCATTCTTTTGCTCGTGGTTATACTTCTTGTTGCGAAGACTTGTCTTTCCCCTTCGGGAAAAGTGAAAATTACGATTAATGGAGAGAAAGATGTGGAAGTGGAAACCGGTTCGAGTTTGCTTTCTACGTTGGCATTCAACAGAATATTTTTGTCTTCTGCCTGTGGGGGAAGCGGAACATGCGCCCAATGCCGTTGTCAGATTGAGAGTGGCGGCGGTGAAATTTTGCCGACGGAGAAAGTGCATTTTTCCCGCAGGGAGCAGCAAGCCAAGTGGCGATTGGGTTGCCAAGTAAAGGTAAGGGAAGATTTGAAAATAAAGGTTTCCGAATCGGTATTAGGTGTAAAAAAATGGGAATGTGAAGTGATTTCAAATAAGAATGTGGCTACTTTCATTAAGGAATTTGTGGTGCGTTTGCCCGAAGGGGAACATCTTAATTTTGTTTCCGGGGGATATATTCAGATTGATATTCCCAACTATGATATTAGCTATGCCGATTATGATGTGGAGGAACGGTTTCGGGGTGATTGGAACAAGTTCAAGATGTGGGATTTGACTTGCAAGAATACGGAAGAAACGGTCCGTGCCTATTCTATGGCAAACTATCCCGCAGAAGGTGATATAGTCATGTTAAACGTACGTATTGCTACGCCTCCTTTCGACCGTGAACGGGGTGGATTTATGAAGGTGCCTCCCGGTATATCCTCTTCTTACATTTTTTCGCTTAAAGCAGGTGATAAAGTAATGGTGTCGGGTCCTTACGGGGAATTTCATCCATTACTCCACACAGGGTGCGAGATGCTATATATCGGCGGTGGCGCAGGTATGGCGCCCTTGCGTTCGCATATTCTTCATTTATTAAAAACGTTAAAGATTACCGACCGTAAAATTTCCTATTGGTATGGTGCGCGTTCGAAAAATGAAATATTCTATGAGGAAGATTTTCGTGTGTTGGAAAAAGTATTCCCGAATTTTTCGTTTCATATTGCTCTGAGCGATCCTTTGCCTGAAGATAATTGGAAAGGTTCCATAGGGTTTATTCATAATGTTATCTTTAATGAGTATTTGAGAAATCACGAATCTCCGGAAGATATAGAATATTATATGTGTGGACCGGGTCCGATGGCTAAAGCGGTGGAAAAAATGTTGTATGATTTGGGTGTACCACGCAATATGCTGATGTTCGATGATTTCGGAGGATGAAGTGTTTAATATAAAACGGATGGCATAACGTAGGGGTAATCCTTGCGGTCGCCCGCAAAATAGGGCAACCGCAAGAGTCGCCCCTATCACACAAAAATCAATGTAGGAATGGTTACAGATAATTATAATAAATTAAATCAAACCTGTTGTCAATAGATAGAATAGTATGCTTACCATTAAACAAATTATAGAAAATAGAGAAGTTGTTCTCCGGGGTTTGGATAAAAAGCATTTCAGAAATGGGGAGAAAATTATTGACGAAGTGATCAAAGTGAATGATAAGCGGCGTGGTACACAAAGCGAATTAGACAAGAATCTGGCGGAAGTAAATGCTCTTTCAAAAAATATCGGTCAAATGATGAAAGAGGGCAAGGTAAAGGAAGCTGAGATGGCACGTGTGCGTGTAGCCGGAATGAAGGAGGGGAACAAAGCCCTGGAGGCAGCCATGAGTGAGGCGGATGATGAATTGAAAAAATGGCTTTATACCATTCCCAACCTTCCACACGAGAGTGTGCCGGAAGGAAAGGGGGCGGAAGATAACAAGGTGGAACGTACGGGAGGAAAAGAGGTTGTGCTTCCACCGGATGCGCTTCCTCATTGGGATTTGGCGAAAAAGTATGATTTGATTGATTTTGAGTTAGGCGTTAAAATAAGCGGAGCGGGATTTCCGGTATATAAAGGGAAGGGCGCGCGTTTGCAAAGAGCATTGATAAATTTTTTTCTGGACGAAGCGCTTGATGCCGGTTATCAGGAAATAGAGCCTCCTTACGTGGTAAATGTTGCTTCGGGTTATGGAACGGGGCAGTTGCCTGATAAAGAGGGGCAGATGTATCAGGTAAGTATGGATGATTTGTATTTAATTCCTACTGCCGAAGTGCCGGTAACAAATATATATCGTGACGTCATAGTGGAAGAGCGGGAGCTTCCGGTAAAGAATTGTGCGTATTCGGCTTGTTTCCGCCGGGAAGCAGGGTCGTATGGGAAGGATGTGCGGGGATTGAACCGTTTGCATCAGTTTAGTAAAGTGGAAATTGTCCGGATTGATAAACCGGAACATTCTTACCGGTCACTTGAGGAGATGGTTGCATACGTGGAAGATCTTGTTCTCCAATTAGAGTTACCCTATCGGATACTTCGTCTATGCGGAGGAGATATGAGTTTTACTTCTTCTTTGACATTTGATTTTGAAGTCTTTTCCGCTGCCCAGAAACGTTGGTTGGAGGTTAGTTCTGTGTCAAATTTCGAATCCTATCAAGCTAATCGTTTGAAATGTCGTTACCGGACGGAAGACAGGAAAACGGAGCTTTGCCATACCTTGAATGGGTCGGCGCTGGCTCTTCCGCGTATTGTTGCTGCGTTGTTGGAAAATAACCAGACGGAAAACGGTATCAAGATTCCGGAGGCATTGGTTCCGTATTGCGGATTTGAGATGATAGATTGATATTGTTTTTTTGATGGATGAAGATATTTATAAAACCATATCCGGAATTTCTGAAGGTATTTATACCGAAAAGCGGAGTAAGTTTATTGCTTTTGCTATTCCTGTGTGTACGGTTAAAGAAGTAAAAAACCATCTTGAGTATTATCAAAAGAAATTTTTCGATGCACACCATGTTTGCTATGCATATATGCTGGGACATGAATGGAAGGATTTTCGGACAAGTGATAACGGAGAACCGTCGGGAACGGCGGGCAAGCCTGTTTTAGGGCAAATAAATTCTAAAGGATTAACAGATATTCTTATTGTCGTCATCCGGTATTTCGGGGGTATAAAATTGGGTACGGGGGGACTCGCCGCAGCATACAAGGTTGCTGCCGCCGATGCTTTGAATAATGCCGTTATTATAGAAAAGACGGTGGACGAGGAAGTTACCGTAGCGTTTGAGTATCTTTTTATGAATGATGTGATGCGAGTGGTGAAAGAAGAGGGGGCGGAAATTTTGTATCAGTCTTATGAGGAAGGTTGTAAAATGACTTTGCGTATTCGACGTTCGTTGATGGGCAGGTTGCGTTCGCGGCTTTTGTGTAATGGGAATGTTTTTTAATAATAATATCGTTATTCAGATTTTCTTCTCTTTTGTTTGAATAATAAAATTGTTGTTCAAATTATTAGGTTGTTTTTTTGAAAAAAACAGGATGTATTATTATGATAATCTAATGAGAGTAAGAACTCATAATGACATGAATCAGTGGTTAAAGTTTTTCCTAACCGGTGTTATTGAAACAGCGAAAAAAGGTATCGAGACCTTCCATTCAATCTTTCTGTTGCAAAAATCTGTTGATAGATCTCTTGAAAAGATGGGGAAAAGGAGTGTTGATGCCTATTTGGTTATGCATTATTTATATAAAAAACCTATTATTTCTGTTGCAACTGTAACTAATATTATTGGAAAAACACAACAGACTGCCTATACATTGATTTCTGATTTAGAGGAAGCAAAGGTATTACATGAAATAACCGGCTTGCAAAGAAATAAATTGTATACATTTAGAGATTATATAGATTTATTTTAGATAAAAAGGGTGTGTCAAAAATATATAGAAGACAGGAATTTTAGGCTAATGCCAGCCGATAATAATTAAAGAGGGTATCTTCCCCTTTGTTTACATAGAAAATATATACTTTTGTTTTTTTAGTGTAAACAATAGGTTCATGCTGTCATCAAAAGTATATATACCGTTTTTGTTCGTATTTGTTTTGCTGCTATTTCCCAACGAAATGATGTCTCAACGGCAGAGTGAAATAGTTCCTGTTACTGCAAAAGGCGATACATTACAAAGTGATACATTAATAACCGATTCGTTGACGTCTGTTGCACCTGCAAAAAAACAACCTTTAAATGCTCCTGTTATTTACGAAGCGAATGATTCCATTATCTTTACGAAAGATGGTTATGCTCATCTTTACGGACAAGGAAAAGTAAATTATGAGAAAATAGAGTTGACGGCAGAAATTATAACCATGAATATAGATAGCAGTACGGTTTTTGCCCATGGTGTGAGCGATTCGCTAAAAACAGAAAAAGGAGTGCCTGTATTTAAAGATGGGGATACGCCATACGAAACTAAAACCATTCGCTATAATTTTAAAAGCAAAAAAGGGATTATTAGTAATCTTATCACTCAACAGGGGGAGGGTTATGTGACCGGAAATAATGCCAAGAAAGGTGCTGACGATGAAATATATATGATAGACGGGAAATATACCACGTGCGACAATCATGAACATCCTCATTTCTATTTAAATTTATCGCGTGCCAAAGTGCGTCCTAAGAAAAATGCGGTGACAGGACCAGCTTGGTTGGTGGTGGAGGATGTACCGCTTCCTCTTTTTGTCCCTTTTTTCTTTTTCCCGTTTTCAAGTAGTTATTCGTCGGGATTTATCATGCCTACTTACATGGATGATTCTAATCGAGGATTTGGACTGACGGGAGGCGGATATTATTTTGCCATTAGTAATATAGTGGATTTGAAAGCCATCGGCGAGATTTATACGAAAGGTTCTTGGGCATTGGGCGGGGAATCTACTTATAATAAACGTTATAAATATAATGGGATGTTTCAGGCGAACTATCAGGTGACAAAGACGGGCGATAAAGGTCTGCCTGATTATTCGGAAGCGAAAGACCTAAAAGTAATTTGGTCACATCGTCAAGATGCAAAAGCCAGTCCTAATTCTACTTTTTCAGCAAGTGTGAATTTTGCTACCAGCAGTTATGAGAAAACAAATATAGGAAATTATTATAATCCGCAGTTGTCCTCACAGAACACGAAAACTTCGAGTGTGAGTTACTCACGAACCTTTCCTGAGCAGAAGCTTACGCTTTCCGGGACGTTTAATATTGCACAGACGATGAGAGACTCTTCCATTGCTATGACCTTGCCTGATTTGAATATATCGTTGAGTCGTATCTTTCCTTTTAAACGTAAAAAAGCGAGTGGTGATGAAAAATGGTATGAGAAAATTTCGCTTAGTTATACCGGTCGTTTAACGAATAACATTAGGACGAAAGATAACCTGATCTTCAAGTCGAATTTAATACGGGATTGGACAAATGGGATGAATCATAGTGTTCCAATTAGTGCTACGTTTACTCTTTTCAAGTATTTTAATCTGACCCCCTCGGTTAATTATACCGAACGTTGGTATAGCCATAAGATTATGCAAGCTTGGAATGAAGATAGGAGAAATGTTTTGCCTGTTGATACGCTGTATGGTTTTTATCGTGTTTATAATTATAGTGCAAGTTTAGGGATGAACACGAAAATTTATGGTATGTATAAACCGCTTTTTGATCGAGAGAAGGAGATTCAGATCCGACACGTTTTTACTCCTCAAGTGAGTATTAGCGCTGCTCCTGATTTTGGCGCTTCTCATTACGGGTATTATGAGACGGTGGTTTATACCGACGCCAATGGAGAACCGCAAACACGGGAATATTCTCCTTATGCAGGAGCTTCGTTTGGTATTCCCGGAAAAGGTAAGCAAGGAAATATCAGTTTTGATGTGTCCAATAATATTGAGATGAAGATGAAATCAAAGAATGATACTGCGGGGTATCGTAAAATCAGTATTGTTGATGAATTGGGAGCGAGCATTTCATACAATACGGCAGCGGAAACAAAGCCGTGGAGCGATCTTTCCATGCGTTTGCGTTTGAAACTTTCAAAAAGTTATACGTTTAATCTGAATACTTCGTTTGCAACGTATGCTTATCAATATGATAAAAACGGTCGTGTTTTTGTCGGTGATAGAACGGAATGGTCTTACGGGCGTTTCGGACGTTTTCAGGGTTATGGATCTTCTTTCAGTTATACATTTAATAATAATACCTTGAAAGATTGGCAGGGGACATGGAATAAATGGTTCGGATCCGGAGAAAATGAAGGAACAAAAGAGATTGATCCGGATTCTCAGGTGGCAAATCCGGAAAACGAAGAACAATCGGAAGTTGGTGATGAACCGACTTTAGATACCGGTAAAAAGAAAATAAAAATCCAAGCAAATTCGGATGGTTATCAGCCATTTAAAATACCTTGGTCTCTGAATTTCAGTTATTCGTTCAATATTCGTGAAGACCCATCGAAATCTATTAATGAGAGGTCTATGCGTTACCCTTATTCATACACACATACCTTGAATATGTCGGGAAATATTAAAATATCTAACAGATGGTCGACTAATTTTAATTCGGGGTATGATTTTAAAACTAGTGAAATTACTCAAACTACTTTTTCCATTTCGCGCGACCTTCATTGTTGGAGTATGACGGCAAGCCTTTCTCCTTTTGGTCGATGGCATTCCTATAATTTTATCATTAATGCCAATTCGAGTATTTTGCAGGATTTGAAATGGGAACAAAGGAGTCAGACCCAGAGTAATATCAAGTGGTATTGAGTTTTTCCCGGTTAGAAAAGTGTAGGTTGTTTATTGTAAAGATTTTTCCCAAGATGTTTGTAAGCCAACTCCGTCACTTCGCGTCCGCGAGGAGTTCTTTTCAGGAAACCTTCTTTAATAAGAAAAGGTTCATAAACTTCTTCGAGCGTACCGGCGTCTTCGCCTAATGCGGTGGCTATGGTGGTTAATCCTACGGGACCGCCGTTAAATTTGTCTATCAAGGTGGTGAGTATTTTGTTGTCTATTTCGTCTAATCCATATTTATCTATGTTGAGAGCTTCGAGAGAGAAGTTCGCTATTTCAGTGTCAATGGAACCGGAACCTTTTACTTGTGCAAAGTCCCGTACTCGCCGTAAGAGGGCGTTGGCAATGCGGGGAGTGCCACGACTTCGGGAAGCTATTTCTGCTGCTGCTTGAGAGGAACAAGGGATGTTGAGAATCTTTGCGGAGCGTTTGATAATTTGGGTTATTACGTTGTCATCGTAATATTCCAAGTGTAGGTTGATTCCAAAGCGGGCGCGCAACGGAGCTGTGAGCAGACCGCTTCGTGTGGTGGCTCCTACGAGGGTGAAAGGGACTAAGTTTATTTGGATGCTTCGCGCCGAAGGACCTTTGTCTATCATTATGTCTATGCGGTAGTCTTCCATAGCGGAATAGAGATATTCTTCCACAACAGGGGAAAGCCGGTGAATTTCGTCAATGAAGAGAACATCGTTGTTTTCCAAATTGGTGAGTACTCCTGCCAAGTCGCCGGGTTTGTCGAGTACGGGTCCAGAAGTTATTTTAAATCCTACGCCTAATTCGTTAGCAATAATGTTGGATAAGGTTGTTTTTCCGAGCCCGGGAGGACCATGTAGAAGTACGTGGTCGAGCGCTTCACCACGCAAACAGGCTGCTTTTACAAAAATACGGAGATTCTCTACAATTTTGTCTTGTCCGCTGAAATCGTTGAATTTGAGTGGGCGTAAAACATTTTCATAGTCGCGCTCCTTGCTTGTGAGTGAATGATCTCTTATATTAAATTCTTCTTCCATGCCGTTTATTGATTGTAAAAATACAAAAACTATTTAAGACATGCCGTATCGAACGAAAAAACACATCACCGTCTGTCTTCCTTTTTTATACATTTTTCAATGTCTTTCATCTCAAACCCTTTTCCCAATGCAAACCGTATCAATTTCCCTTTCTGTTCAAGTTCATTTTCGCTGTGAATGCTTTTCTTTTTCTTTTCTATTAATTCCCGTAATACCGGCAGATATTCTTGTTCGTTAAGTTCTTCCAATCCTTTCTCCACCATCTCCGGAGGTATTTGCTTAAAAAACAAGGCTTGCCTTATCTTCATCTTTCCCCATTTGGCAAAACGAAATTTATCATTTACAAAGCTACGAGTATAACGCCCTTCATCAATAAATCCCTCTGCTTCCAAACGACTTAGAATACGTTCTATGGCATCTTCTCCCAGTTTTCGATAACGTAATTTTTCACAAACGTCGGCACGGCAATGTTCGGCTTCGGAACAGTAGGTTGCCATACGGTTTAATGCTTCATTTTCTGTCATATAGTTTTATCTTTCGGCTGTTACAAACCTGTCTTTCCCCAGTAAATCTTTTGTTATCCGTATCTTTCCGTATCCCAATTTTCTCAATGTTTCTGCGGTTTCTTCACTGTAGGCTTGATTGATTTCCAAATAAAGTTTCCCTTTATTAGATAATAGTTTTCTTCCCGATAGGGCAATATGCCGGTAAAAACGCAAGGGGTCATCGTTTGGGACAAATAAGGCAATACCGGGTTCCCAATTCGTTATGCGGGCTTCTATCTCTGCTTTTTCCGCTTCCGTTATATAAGGTGGGTTGCTCACAATTAAGTCGTATTCTTCTTCACAAGAAGAAATATCCAGTATATTTCTATTATAAAAAGAAACAGTTGTCCCCAACCGGTTATTGTTTTCTCGCGCTATGGTCAACGCCTCTTCTGAAATATCCCAGGCGGTAATCGTTGCTTGTGGAAAGTGTTTGGCAAGAGAAATAGCGATACATCCGCTTCCCGTTCCCATATCCAAGATTCGAAATGCTCCTTGATTTTCTTTCGTAATCATTTCTACTAATTCTTCCGTTTCCGGTCGTGGAATCAATACTCCGGGAGTTACTTGGAAACTCATTCCAAAAAAATCGGCGTATCCTCGAATATATTGAATCGGTTCCTGTTTTCGTAACCGTTCAACTGTGTTTTCTAATTCTTTCCATTTTTCTCCGGATAAATCCATATCCCTGTGGAGGTATATATCTGTGATAGTTAGCCGGAGTATATCCCGGCAAATAATTAGAATAAGGCTTTTTATTTCTTGCGGCGAATAAATAGATTCCAATGATTGGCGGATATATGAAGTGAACCGATTCATGTGTTTTGTTTTAAAAGCAAATGTATATATAAAATTATCACTTAAAAACGGTTTGAATCTACGTATGAACAACTTCGCATAAATGCACTACATGTAGTTTCTAATTTCAAAGAACTTTTTACAGAAAACTTAACGACCCTGCTCCCTAATGGGGATATAGGAATGAATTATCAGATTGGGGATATATATTTCAGCCTTTCGGATTTTTTTGTGTCATTTAACGACCGTTTAATGGTACGAATGTAAGATTATACCTCTGTCGATTTTATATATCGAATAGCTTGGATCGCTTCTTCCGTATGAAAAGATAACTGGTCGAATAAAGTATGAGTTTTCAATTGTTCTATAGTAGCTTCTACGGTCAGCACCCCTTGCTCGAACAGTAATAAAGTAGCGTACAATGAGTCGTTTGCAACAGTACCCATGACAAAATCATAAATCTCCGTATCTTTACCCTTTCGGTTACTTATAACAAAATCAAGCCATTCTTTGGTAGCGCCCTCAAAAAACTTTATTTTATATATTTTCGATTGTAAAACAGCATCATCCATATCGTACTCCACGAAATAAGCGCATGGGGTTTTAAATCGGTTTTTTTTCAGAATAGCCCATTTTTTTGCTTGTTCAAAAGAAGTGGTTGTATAAAAAACCTTTTCCGAAATCGGTCAGTTGTCTACATTTGGCTAAAGTAGGTTACGTTATGTTTGGAAAAATCGTTCCGTGAAATAATTTCATACTGTCCGTACTTTTAGAAATCCATCAATCTCTTCCATAATATACTCTTTGCCTTGTGTATGCAATACATCGTAACCTTCCTGTAGAAAATCAAAAACTTTGTAAATGGAAAATAACCGGACAATTTCTTCCGCAGATTGGCGCAGGTGATTTTTATAATTTTCTACACAAAACACCCCAAAAAGCATCTGCTTACGATCTGGCAAGAAAGATTCCTGTTTTTCATTTTCTATTCTTTCGTACAAACTTAAACCACTGTCATACCACCATTTGGTTTCGTCCGATAACAATTGTTGATAAAAGTCGGTTGTGTATAAATAATGGAGGGCATCCGTAAATCCGATACTCTTTTTTTGCATAATTATTTCCACCAATTGCTGTACTTTAAATGGCATTATGGCATCTTCCATTTTCACCTCTGTTTCCATTGTGATAATATTGTGTTACAAAAGTACATTTTTTTATGGAATATGCGCAATTCAATATATTTAGTTTGATTATACAATAAGTATATTTGCGGGAAATTTTGGAAATGAATAATTGGAAAAAAGTTTTTGTCATTATATGGACGGGACAACTCTTCTCCATACTTAGTAGCAATATGGTCGGTTTTGCATTGCTTTTGTGGCTGAGCATTGAAACCAAATCGGCGGAAGTTTTAGCTATGGGAACATTGGCTCTTTTGCTTCCCCAGTCTGTTTTGGGTCTAATATCCGGAGTATTTGTTGACCGGTGGAGTCGTAAATTGACCATGATTTTTTCCGATTCATTTATTGCCTTTTGTACGTTAGTAATTGCCGCCATATTTTTTGGGGGAGCAGTAGAAGTACGATACATTTATCTGTTGTTAGCTTTGCGTTCTGCCGGTTCTGCTTTTCATACCCCTGCCATGCAGGCTTCCGTACCCTTGTTAGCCCCGGCAGAACAGCTTACTCGTATTGCGGGTATCAATCAGATGATTTTTTCGATTTGCAACATTGCCGGACCCTTGCTGGGAGCGTTTCTCATAGGTTTTTTAGATATTTCTTACATTTTGTTGATAGATGTTGCCGGTGCATTGATAGCCTGCTGTTCTTTGTTGCTTGTTTCTATTCCGAATCCGGAACGCAAGGAAAAAACAAAATTAAATATTTGGAATGATTTACGTGAAGCGGCAAACGGTGTGCGAGCCATTAAAGGACTCCTATTTTTGTTTTCTATCTCCGTTTTGGCTACATTTGTGATTATGCCTGTTTCTGTTCTTTTTCCGTTGATGACTTTAATTCATTTTTCGGGAAGTGCCTTTCAAATGGGGATTATAGAGGTGGTGTGGGGGAGTGGTATGTTGTTAGGTGGAGGTATCATCGGTATTTGGTCATGGAAGACTAACAAAGTTTTGTTAATCAATGCTATGTATATATTGTTGGGTTTTAGTTTTCTTTTTTCCGGATTACTGCCGTCCGAGGGATATATCCTGTTTGCCGTGTTTTCCTTTTTGGGTGGTATGGCGGGAAGCATCTATTATGCGTCATTCGTAGCAATCATACAACGGCGAGTGGCTCCCGAATTATTGGGACGGGTATTTTCCGCTTATTCCAGCGTGAGCTTGCTGCCCTCTATGATAGGATTGTTGGCAACGGGATTTATTGCCGATACCATCGGGATAGATACCACATTCATCATTTCAGGTTTAGTGATTTGTCTGTTGGGAATTGCCTCTTATTTTTTTCCGGCAATGCTCTCATTAGGAAAAAATGGTTAAAAATATTTCTTTGTTATGAAACGTCCTTTATCGAAACCGCAAATAGTGTGTATCACTCTTCTTTGGATGGCACTTTGTTACCTCATACTCACCGGTGTGGAACGTATTGACGGTCCGGTTATTGTAAGCCTTGCCATATCGGCGGCGTTTGTATTTATTCCGATATATAAATCACTTAAAAAGAATAAATAAATCCGGGTGGCGCTTCACAAACTATTTTTCGCTACAAAGATAGCATGTGTACTTCAAATACACCGGTATGCACGAATAGGTAGTCTTGATTTTTATTCACACACTTGAATATCTCACGATTTTCATGTAAGTTTGTTGTCCAAAAACTGAACTATATTTCTCATCATAAAGCTATGAAATTTAGTATATTGGGTATTTTCAGAGAATTCAAAGATTATCTTTTTATTTTTTTTGGTCTCATGTGTTATGCAATGGGATGGACAGCTTTCCTCCTTCCTTATCAGATTACTACGGGTGGAGTAACGGGTGTTGCCGCTATCATTTTTTATGCTACGGGTTTTCCCCTTCAATATAGCTATTTCACTATCAATGCCATATTAATAGGTTTTGCTTTTAAGATATTGGGATTTAGATTCACTATTAAGACAGCTTTTGGAATTTTGGTTTTGACTTTTCTTTTAGCTTTTTTTCAGAAGATAGTGGGTCATACAAAAATCATTGGTGAGGATCAAGAATTCATGGCTTGCGTTTTGGGGTCTGCTATTTGTGGTATAGGATTGGCCATCGCATTTCTCAATAATGGTAGTACCGGTGGAACGGATATAATCGCTGCCATAGTGAACAAATATCGTGACATAACTTTCGGGCGGATGATTTTGTATTGTGATGTGGTTATTATCTCGTCTTGTTATTTTGTTTTCCATGATTGGAAACGGGTGGTGTTTGGTTTTGTGACTTTGACTATTATCAGTTATGTACTGGACTTGATAGTAAATAGTGCGCGTCAATCGGTTCAATTTTTTATTTTTTCGAAAGAATATGATAAGATTGCCGACCGTATTATTTCGGATACCCATCGTGGAGTAACAATTCTCGACGGAATAGGTTGGTACAGCAAAAATGAGGTGAAAGTGTTGGTGGTACTGGCTAAAAAAAATCAATCCGTCTTTATATTCCGTATGGTGAAGGACATTGATCCGGGCGCTTTTATTTCGCAGAGTTCGGTAATTGGCGTATATGGAGAAGGATTTGACAGAATAAAGGTGAAATGAAATAGAAATCTTATAGTTAAAATTCGCTACTGAAATGAAATCTTATGTTTTTAAAATCTATTTGCGCCATTTGCAATACATAGTTGCTATCGGATAGGAAAACATCCCGTTCATCACGATCTTTCGCCATGTATTGGTATTTTCGTTTTTTAAATGCTTCCAATTCTCCTTGATTATTACTTTCTATCCAACAAGCTTTGTACAAGTTGATCGGTTCCCAACGACAAGAAGCATTATACTCGTTGAGGAGACGGTATTGAATCACCTCAAATTGCAATTGCCCTACTGTTCCAATAATTTTTCGTCCGTTAAACTGATTGATGAAGAGTTGCGCAATTCCTTCGTCCATAAGTTGGTCAATACCTTTGGCTAATTGTTTTTGCTTCATTGGATCGGTATTTTCTATATACTTAAACATTTCCGGTGAGAAAGAGGGGAGTCCTTTAAAATGCAACCATTCTCCTTCGGTTAGTGTATCACCGATTTTGAATGTTCCTCCGCTGTCCGGTAATCCGATGATATCACCCGCCCATGCTTCATCAATGGTTGTCTTACGCTGCGCCATAAATTGGGTAGGGGACGAAAAGCGCATCATTTTTCTTTGGCGTACGTGTAAATAAGGGGAATTTCGTATGAATTTGCCGGAACATATTTTGCAAAAAGCGACGCATGAACGGTGGTTTGGGTCAATATTCGCAGTTATCTTGAATACGAATCCGCTGAATTTGGGTTCTCCGGGTTTTACTTCTCGCTCTTCGGCGGTTACGGGACGGGGGGAAGGGGCTATTTCAACAAAGCAGTCCAATAGTTCTTTCACGCCAAAATTGTTTAATGCCGAACCAAAAAACACGGGAGCCAATTCTCCTTTTAGATAGTCTTCCGGACAAAATTCCGGATATACTCCGTCTATTAATTCCAAGTCGGAACGGAGTTTTGTTGCCTGTGTTCCACCTATTTGTTTTTCTAAACCGAAACTATTCAGGTTTACTTCTATTTTCTCCGTTACTGTTTGCTTAGAGGGTTGATAGAGGTCGAGTTTCCGCTCATAGATATTATAAACGCCTTTGAACCGAATTCCTTGATCAATAGGCCAAGAAAGCGGACGCACACGAATATGAAGTTCTTCTTCCAATTCATCAAGTAAATCAAAAGGGTCGCACCCTTCGCGGTCCATTTTGTTAACGAAAATAATAACAGGAGTCTTGCGCATACGGCAAACTTCCATTAATTTACGAGTTTGAGCTTCCACTCCCTTGGCTCCATCCACTACAATGATGACACTATCCACGGCTGTCAGGGTACGAAAAGTGTCTTCGGCAAAGTCTTGGTGACCTGGAGTATCGAGGATATTGACTTTGTAGTCGCCGTAGTCAAACTCCATTACGGAAGTAGTTACGGAAATGCCGCGTTGTTTTTCTATTTCCATCCAGTCACTGGTAGCAGTTTTCTTTATCTTGTTGCTTTTAACAGCCCCTGCCACTTGAATTTGTCCGCCAAAAAGAAGAAGTTTTTCGGTTAGCGTAGTTTTACCGGCATCGGGATGGGAGATAATGGCAAATGTCCGGCGTCTTTCTATTTCGTTTGGCATATATTTTTGTTAAAGCTTATTCATATTTATTTTACTTATCATCTGTTCCAAGCTTTTTTCCCAATGTGGGATCTCAATTCCATAGGTTTCTTTAATTTTCGTTTTGTCTAATACGGAGTAATGAGGGCGAGCAGCTTTCGCCGGATAGTCGACCGTATGAAGCGGATTTACTTTGCAACTGCTAATTCCTGCCAACCGGTGAATACTTACCGCAAAGTCGTACCAAGAGCAGACCCCTTCGTTACTGAAATGATATATCCCCGAAACCATTCCTTTATCTATCATAGTATATATAATTTGTGCCAAATCATAGGCATACGTTGGCGTTCCTATTTGGTCGAAGATAACACCTAACTCGTTGCGTTCACGTCCCAAACGAATCATCGTTTTAACAAAATTGTTACCGTAAGTGGAATAAAGCCAAGCAGTACGGATAATAACCGCTTTTTCACAATGTTTTAATACATTTTCTTCCCCTGCCAGTTTGGTTGCTCCATATACGGAGGCAGGGCAAGAGGCGTCTTTTTCCGTATAAGGCGTATGTTTAGTACCATCAAACACGTAATCTGTTGATATTTGTATTATTGCGGCTTTATGACTTTGTGCGGCACGCGCCAAATATCCCGCCGCTATATTATTCAGTTTACCGGATAATTCCTTATTGTCTTCGGCATGGTCCACAGCCGTATAGGCAGCGCAATTTACAACAATATCTATCCGGTTGTCTGCCATATAAGTCACTACGGCTTGTTCATCACAAATATCCAACTCTTCTATGTCGGTAAAAAAACAGGTATGATGATCGTACTTTTTGGATAGTACGCGCATTTCATTTCCCAATTGTCCGTTGGAACCGGTTATTAAAATATTCATTGTTTCTCTATAATGTTATTTTCATTTTTCCGATAAATTATGCGAGGTAAAAGTAATGAATTTTGTGTTACCTGAATTTATATCTATCTTTGTTCCATATAATTTTTCACATATCCTTGCATTACCCACACTCAAAACCCATGTCTATTAACGAATTGCAAGATCAGGTGATTGCTGACTTCAATGATTTTGACGATTGGACCGATCGTTATCAACTGCTTATTGACTTAGGCAACGAACAAGAACCGCTTGATGAGCCATACAAAACGGAACAAAATTTAATTGAAGGTTGTCAAACCCGCGTATGGCTGCATGTAGAGGAAGTGGAAGGGAAATTAGTGTTTAAAGCGGAAAGCGATGCCCTTATAGTAAAAGGCATTATTGCTTTATTAATAAAAGTGATTTCAGGACATACTCCGGAGGAGATTTTGAATGCCGATCTTTATTTTATCGAAGAAATAGGATTGAAAGAACATCTTTCTCCTACACGAAGCAACGGATTACTTTCTATGTTAAAACAAATACGTTTGTATGCATTGGCATATAAAGAAATAAAAGGCGCTAAGCTTCGAAAATAATTTATAATGTATAGTTGCTAACTACTTGCTCAATGATTTTTGGAAAATATGTATATTCCAACGCATGTACTTTCTTCGCTACGTCTTCCGGAAAGTCTTTAGGAAGAATCTCACATTTTGTTTGAAAGATAATTTCTCCTTTGTCATAATGCTCATTTACATAATGTATAGTAATACCCGATTCCTTTTCGTTTGCGGCTACAACAGCTTCATGCACTTTGTTGCCATACATGCCTTTTCCGCCAAACTTAGGTAGTAATGCCGGATGGATATTAATAATCTTATGAGGATAAGCATGCAGCCATATTTCAGGAATTTGCAATAAAAATCCGGCAAGTACAATAAAATCTATTCGATATTGTCGCAACAAAATCATTGCCTTTTCTCCTGTTACCCAATCGTCTTTAGGTACAACGACAGAAGGGACACCTAACCGTTGAGCACGTTCCAATACGCCCGCATTTTCTTTATTAGACAAGACTAACGCTATTTTGATTCGACTGTTTTTCTCAAAATAAGTAATAATATTCTCAGCATTTGAACCGGAACCCGAAGCCAAAATAGCGATATACTTCCGCATAAACATAAAATATGCACAAAGATAGATAAAACGTGCAAAACGCATGAATTTATTTAATTAAATATTTGCTTAAATAGATAAATATTTCTTCCTTTGTAGCACAAATACAAAAGAATTATTAACTAATTTATTAATTAAAAACTAAAAGTTATGTCTGAAATTGCATCAAGAGTTAAAGCGATTATCGTCGATAAATTGGGCGTTGAAGAATCGGAAGTTACTTCGGAAGCTAACTTTGTTAATGATTTAGGTGCAGACTCTCTCGACACGGTTGAACTTATCATGGAATTCGAAAAAGAATTCGGGATTTCTATTCCGGATGATCAGGCAGAAAAAATCGGAACCGTAGGTAATGCTGTGTCTTATATTGAAGAACACGCTAAGTAAACCCCGTATTTTTATATGGAATTAAAAAGAGTTGTGGTAACAGGCCTTGGCGCCATTACTCCTATTGGTCACAATATCCCCGAATTTTGGGAAAATTTGGTCAATGGAGTAAGTGGAGCAGGACCTATTACCCATTTCGATGCAACAAAATTCAAAACCCAATTTGCCTGTGAAGTAAAAGATTTTGATGCAACGAAATATATGGATCGCAAAGAAGTGAGGAAAATGGATCTCTATACCCAATACGCTGTTGTAGTAGCCGGAGAAGCAGTCACTGATTCAGGTTTGGATTTAGCAAGCGTTAATTTAAACAGAATTGGCGTTGTTTTCGGTGCAGGGATAGGAGGTATAAGCACCTTTGAGGAAGCGGTAAGTGACTATACTCTTAATCATGAAGAGGGTCCCAAATTCAGTCCATATTTCATCCCTAAAATGATTTCGGATATTGCTGCCGGACAAATTTCTATTATCTATGGTTTTCACGGACCAAATTATGCCACCTGTTCCGCATGCGCTACTTCTACCAATGCCATAGCCGATGCATTTAACCTGATTCGCTTAGGAAAAGCAAACGCTATTATTACCGGAGGTTCCGAATCAGCCATCACAGCAGTCGGTGTGGGAGGCTTCAATGCCATGCATGCGTTGTCCACCCGCAATGAAAATGCCGAAACAGCTTCCCGTCCGTTTAGCGCCAGTCGTGATGGATTTGTGATGGGCGAGGGAGGCGGTTGTTTAGTGTTGGAAGAATTGGAACATGCTAAAGCGCGTAACGCCAGAATATATGCCGAAGTAATTGGAACAGGGCTTTCGGCGGATGCCTACCATTTAACAGCTTCCCATCCGGAAGGATTGGGAGCCAAGTTAGTAATGCGTAATGCGTTGGAAGATGCGGAGATACAACCCGAAGAAATTGACTATATCAATGTTCACGGAACATCAACCCCTGTTGGTGATGTTTCAGAGGCAAAAGCAATTAAAGAAGTGTTTGGTAAACATGCTTACAAATTGAATATTAGTTCAACGAAATCCATGACAGGACATTTGTTAGGCGCCGCAGGAGCTGTTGAATCTATTGCATGTATTTTAGCTATTCGAAACAGCATCATTCCTCCGACAATCAATCATACCGGAGATGATAACGATGCGGATATCGATTATAATCTTAATTTTACATTTAATAAAGCGCAGAAACGTCAAGTGAATGTCGCCCTTTCCAATACATTCGGGTTCGGCGGTCATAATGCGTGTGTAATCTTTAAAAAATACGTGGAATAAAGTTGTGTTAGCTAATAAAATAGATAAGATAAGATTTCTATTTTGTAAAAAAAAGGAATCTTATCTTTGTTTTTATAAGATACTCGGATTCTACCCTCGTAACCTCCGCATTTATGAGGAAGCTCTTCTTCACAAATCAATCTCTGCTTTATCGGAAAAAGGTCGTCCTCTGAATAATGAGCGATTGGAATTTTTAGGAGATGCTATTCTTAATGCTATTGTAGCCGATATTATTTACACTCATTTTGAGGGTAAAAATGAAGGATTTCTTACTAATACGCGTTCTAAAATAGTACAGCGGGAAACATTGAACGAATTGGCTGTGAAAATGGGTATAGATAAACTCATTAAATCTTCCGCACATTCCTCCTCACACAACAATTATCTATATGGAAATGCTTTCGAAGCTTTTATTGGGGCTATTTATATAGATAGGGGACATGAATATTGCAAGAGATTCATAGAAAAACGGATTATCAACCCGTATATTAATTTGGATGAATTATCTCGTAAAGAAGTTAATTTCAAATCTAAATTAATAGAATGGAGTCAAAAAAACAAGATTAAAACTTCGTTTGAGCTCATCGAACAGTTTTTCGACGACAAAAGTGAACTTATATTTCAAACGGAAATATTGCTGGAAGGAGTGTCTGCAGGAATAGGATTAGGTTATTCCAAGAAAGAATCACAACAAAATGCTGCTCAAATAGCTTTAAAGAAAATAAAAAAGTCTCGTGATTTTGTTTTGAGTGTCTTGGAAGCAAAAAAGAAAAAAGAAATACGAAAAGAAGCAAGTCCGGAAAATTCGACAAGACAAGAATTGTAACAATCGGATGGAAATTAGTACGGAGGAAGAGTTGATTTAACAAACTAATCCATGCATACAAGAGAAGAAAAAATAGAAGCCTTCGGTCGTTTCTTAGATATACTTGACGAGTTGCGCGAGAAATGTCCATGGGACAGGAAACAGACCAATGAAAGTTTGCGTCCTAATACTATTGAGGAAACTTACGAACTTTGTGATGCTTTAATGAGAGAAGATAAAAAAGACATTTGCAAAGAGTTGGGAGACGTGTTGTTGCACGTTGCTTTTTATGCTAAAATAGCTTCGGAGGCGGGAGATTTTGACATGAAAGATGTGTGCGACCGGCTTTGCGAAAAGCTCATTTTTCGCCACCCGCATGTGTTTGGTAATGTAAAAGCCGATACGGCTAAAGAAGTTTCTGAAAACTGGGAACAATTGAAACTGAAAGAAAAAGAAGGTAATAAATCTGTGCTTGCCGGCGTGCCCCCTACCCTCCCTTCGCTAATTAAAGCTTATCGCATTCAGGATAAAGCACGCAATGTTGGCTTCGACTGGGAAGAAAAAGACCAAGTGTGGGACAAAGTGAAGGAAGAATTTGAGGAGTTACATGTTGAAATCGCTAAATTAGATAAGGATCAAGTGGAAGCAGAATTAGGCGATTTGTTGTTCAGCATTATCAATGCAGCTCGCCTCTACGACGTTAATCCCGACAATGCTTTGGAACGCACGAATAAAAAATTTATTCGCCGTTTCAATTATTTGGAAACATATATCACTCAGAAAGGAAAAAATCTGAAAGAGATAACACTTCAAGAAATGAATGTTATTTGGAATGAAGCTAAGAAGCAGGGGTTATAAGAACTTCATCTCTCTATTAAATCCATTCGGTATTTGTACTTGATATTCCGGCGATTTTTCATACGATAAAATAATTTTACACATCAATTAAAAAAATTAAATGAATGGATTTACCAAGCAACCAAATTATTTTATATAGGTTTGTATTCTACTGTCATTTTTTCACCTAAAGATGAAAGAACAGTTACTTATTTTTTTGTATCTTTAAAGAAAAAACAGAAAAAGCTATATAATGGTGCATGAGCCAAAAAATTATCCTATGCAAGAACAAACATTAGTTATATTGAAACCGGGTACTCTTCAAAGAGCGTTGGTAGGAGAGATTATTCAACGTTTTGAACGCAAAGGATTGCGTTTGGCAGGAATTAAAATGATGCAGTTGACAGATGAACTTTTAAGTGAACATTATTCACATCTTAGTACAAAACCTTTTTTTCAAAGGGTAAAGGATTCTATGATGCAATCTCCGGTTATCGTTTGTTGTTTTGAGGGTGTGGAAGCTATTCAAACGATTCGTTTGTTAGCAGGAGTAACTAATGGAAGACAAGCTGCTCCGGGAACGATACGAGGAGACTATAGTATGAGCTTTCAAGAAAATATTATACATGCATCCGATTCACAGGAAACAGCTATGGTGGAATTGAACAGATTTTTTAAACCGGAAGAAATATTTGATTATAATCAGGCTTCATTTAACTACCTTTATGCCTGTGATGAACACTAAAAACATAAAACAATGCACATCCGTTATTTTGTCAAACTAATAATGACAATTATTAGTTTAACTGTCATTGGTTCAAAATCTTTTTCTCAAGATTTATTAGTCCGTCAAGCTCCTATTGACAAAAAGCTTAAAACTATAGATTCTTTAGCTTTGCAAAATTTATTAAAAGTAGAGCATGAAAATTATTTTGTTACTGATTTATATCCTGAATGGAATGGTAAACATGTGCATTCGTATGACAAAAATATAATTATACCGGATAGTTTCGTTATTGATTTAACTAACTTTTGTATGCCTACTTCTCATACTCAAGTTTCCTCTCCGTTTGGTCCGCGAAGAAGAAGAATGCACAGCGGAATAGACGTTAAAGTATATGTAGGTGATACGATTGTTTCAACTTTTGACGGAAAGGTACGTGTTGTAAATACAGAAAGAAAAGGGTATGGAAAATATATAGTAATTCGTCACTATAATGGTCTCGAAACGGTATATGCACATTTATCCAAACAATTAGTAGAAGAAAATCAAGAGGTAAAAGTCGGCGAAGTCATTGGTTTAGGCGGAAATACAGGGCGATCTTATGGCTCCCATCTTCATTTTGAAACGCGATTTCTAGGCATTGCTATTAACCCGGCGCTTATGTTTAATTTCCCTCAACAGGATGTTGTAGCTGATTCTTATGTTTTCAAGAATAATAAAAAAACGCTTGGAACAAGAGAAAACAGTACGATTCGATATCATAAAGTTAAACAAGGAGACACTTTATCTGAAATAGCATTGAAGTGGGGTATTTCCGTAAATACACTTTGCAAGCTTAACCGGATAACAACAAAAACAGTTCTCAGAAAAGGACAAATTTTGCGCTGTTCTTAGGAGTGGTATCCGGTTTTGTTTTTTATCTGTATTTTATCAAAAGTCCGAATGACAATTGTGTCTTTGCGTAGATAGTTGTTATAATAAATGGAACTTTTAATTTATAAAGCTTCTGCTGGATCGGGAAAAACATTTACTTTAACGGTGGAATACATTAAACATCTTATTCGTAATCCGCACGCGTATCGACAAATACTTGCCGTGACATTTACCAATAAAGCTACGACAGAAATGAAAGAACGTATTCTTGGTCAATTGTATGGAATATGGACAAATGACAAGGATTCCGAATCATACTTAACATACATACGTGAGAATCTGAATAAATCCGAAAAAGAGATACGCGAAGCTGCCGGAAAGGCATTGGGTTACATCATACACGACTATGCTTCTTTCAGGGTAGAAACCATTGATTCTTTTTTTCAGTCCGTGCTCCGCAATCTTACCCGGGAATTGGGATTAAGCCCTAATTTAACCATTATCCTTACGAATGCCGAAGTATTGAATGAGGCGGTAGATACGATGATTGAGAATCTCGATCTCAATTCGCCCGTTCTGCTGCAACTTTTAGACTATATCCATGAAAAAATTGCGGATGATAAACGGTGGAACATATTGAATGAAGTGAAAAAGTTCGGAATGAACATCTTCAGTGAAGAATATAGGGAGAAAGGAGAAAAATTACATCAGCAACTTAAAAATCCGAATACGATAAAAGATTACCGGCATGAATTAAATGCTATAAAAAGTGCAGCGCTCGAACAAATGAAAAAATTTAGCGACCGATTTGAAAGAGAGCTGGAAAGTCATTCACTAACTGTCAATGATCTTAAAAACAAAGAAAAAGGCATAAGTAACTATTTCCACAAACTGGGTAATGGCGTCTTGGACGATAAAATCCGTAATAAAACAGTAGAACAATGTTTAGAAGATGAAAAGAATTGGGTTGCCCAAACTTCACCAAGATATAAAGAAATACCCCTACTTGCCGCATCGGCTTTGATACCGTTATTGCAAGAAGCAGAAACTTTACGGATGAAAAACAACCGGATAGTCAATAGTTGCCTCCTGTCTATGCAATATCTTAATAGATTACAATTATTAGCAAACATTGACGAAGAAGTGCGTGAATTGAATAAAAAAGAGAATTGTTTCTTTTTGTCAGACACCAACCTATTGTTGCATAGCCTGCTGAAAGAGGAAGACTCCTCATTTGTATTTGAAAAAATAGGAACGTCCACCTGTACGGTGATGATAGACGAATTTCAAGACACAAGCCGGATGCAGTGGGATAATTTCAAGTTATTGCTGTTAGAAGGCTTGTCGCAAGGAGGCGACAGTCTTATTGTAGGTGATGTAAAACAATCCATTTACCGTTGGAGAAATGGCGATTGGGAAATACTAAACGAACTGAATGATCGCATCAATAACTTTCCTATTCGAGTGGAAGCATTAAAAACCAATCGGCGAAGCGAAGCAAATATTATCCATTTTAATAACAAACTTTTCGTTGCAGCAACAGAATATCTGAATGATTTGCATTTCTCGCAATTAGGCGAACCATGTGAACCTTTGCTAAAGGCATACCGTGATGTGACACAAATATCCTCCTGCTTAGAAGAAAAAGGTTACGTAAAAATTTCCTTTTTAGAGAAAGACGATGAGCATGATTATACGCAACAGACACTCCTTGCTTTGGGAAAAGAAGTGGAACGGCTTCTTGCCGAAAACGTTTGTCTGAATGATATTGCCGTGTTAGTACGCAAAAACAAAAATATACCGGTTATTGCCGGTTATCTGGATAAAGAACTACATTATAAAGTGGTTTCAGACGAAGCTTTTCGTCTGGATGCTTCTCTTGCCGTTCGTATGATGATGGATACTTTGCGTTATCTGACCTCGCCGGATAACCTTATGATACGGGCACAGCTTATTGCTGTTTATCAAACGGAAATAGTAAAATGTGGGAAAGACCTGAATACGTTGTTACTTTCGCCAAAGGAAGAATTACTTCCCGAAGAGTTCATAGTACGGGCGGATACATTGCGCTTTATGCCTTTGTATGAGTTGTTGCAGGAATTGTTTCGTATTTTTGAAATACATTGCATAGAAAATCAAGACGCTTATCTTTTTGCTTTCTTTGATGCTGTAACAGCCTATCTTCAAAACAATTCTTCCGACCCTGACAAGTTTATTCGTTATTGGGAGGAAGAGCTTTGCGGTAAAACCATTCCTGCCGGAGAAACAGATGGGATACGGATACTTTCCATCCATAAATCAAAAGGACTGGAATTTCATACGGTTTTGCTTCCTTTTTGTGATTGGAAGTTGGAGAATGAAACGAATGAACACTTAGTATGGTGTGTACCCAAAGAAAACCCATTCAATAAAATAGACATTGTTCCCGTCAATTATTCAACACGTATGGCTGAATCGGTCTATAAAAAGGAATATTTGTACGAACGTTTGCAACTTTGGGTTGATAATTTAAACCTGCTTTATGTAGCTTTTACTCGCGCTGAGAAAAATTTAATTGCATGGAGTAAAAAAAAGGGACAAACAAAAACGATATCCGAATTACTTACCCAATCGCTTTCTCGCATAGTATCCGGTGAAAACATTGATTGGAATGAAGAGCAACCGTACGAAACAGGAAATCTTCTGCCCTCCGGTAAGTACAAAAGAGATACGACATCAACAAACATTCTTTTTCAAAAACCTTTGAAAAGGACTGTCAAAATGGAAATAATGCCCTATCAACACATCAAATTCCGACAATCAAACCGCTCAGCCGATTTTATACGGAAAGGCGATGAAGAATGGATAGAAAATCCATCTATCAATCGAGGACTTTTACTACACACTTTATTCTCTGCCATCAAAACGGAAACTGACATTGAGCCGGCAATTGAGCATCTGATTTTTGAAGGAATCATCGGAACCAAAGAAATGGAAACCGACATTCGTGCTACCATTCAGAAAGCTTTTTCTTTGTTTGAAATTCGAAAGTGGTATTCGGACGAATGGCAGCTATTCAATGAATGTAACATTATATACAGAGAGAACAGTAAACTTTGTACCCGCCGTCCTGACCGTGTGATGATCAAAGGCGATGAAGTAGTAATTTTAGATTTTAAATTTGGAGAACAAAGAGAAGAACACAGCAGGCAAGTACAAGAATACATGGCATTACTCGCTCAAATGGGTCACAGAAACATATCCGGTTATTTGTGGTATGTGGAAAGAGGAATACTTGTTCCTTTGATATAAATCATTCTCTTGGCATATCGTTTCAATTTATCGACATCGTGACTTATTAAGATTACGGCACATTCTTTATTAATTTCCATTAATAGTTCATACAGCTGAATTTCAAACCGTTTGTCTATATACGTATCCGGTTCATCCAAGATGACGGCTTGAGGATGGGAAATAACGGCGCGTCCCAACAAGGTACGTTGTAATTGTCCACCACTGAGTTCTCCAACAGTCCGGCTTTCCAATCCTTCAAGTTCCATACGGGAAATCATACACCGCACCCTCTCCCGTTGTTCACAAGTAAATGGTCCGGCAAGCGGTTTCTCGGAACTAAGCCCAGACAAGATTACTTCCTGAACGGAAATAGGGAATTTCCGGTCTATCTGATTATATTGTGGCAGGTATCCCATTTTAACCGGTTTGATAAGATTCCCTTCTTTATAAAAACGAATATCCCCTCCCGCAGGTTTCAACAATCCGAGAATGACTCTTACCAAAGTAGTTTTTCCTCCGCCATTGGGACCGACAATACCCAGAAAATCAAGCTTGTTGACGGTAAGGTTCACATCGTGCAACACCATTTGCCTATCGTATGCGGCAGAAAGGTTATTGATAGAAAGCAGCGTTTCGTGCGTGATAGTTACATCCATCTCATACTGTTTGCTACCTTTATCATTTCCTCTTCCCAATCATACGAAAGCGGATTAATCGGAATAATTGCCGTACCCGTTTCCTTTGCTATCGTTTCAGCATTACGGTGGTCAAATTCAGGTTGTATAAAAATGACAGACACCTTTCCGGTTTTGCATTTCTTTATTAATTCTTCCAGATGAGCAGGAGAAGGCTCTTTTCCTCCTTCTTCCATACATATCTGTTGCAGATCATAATCACGGGCATAATAAGAAAGGCTGGGATGATAGATCATAAATGTACAGTGGGTTTTTCCCTTCAATATATGGCGAATGATACTGTCTATTCGTTCTATTCGTTGACAAAGAGAATCGTAACGGGTCAAATAGTATGACTCATTTTCTTTATCAAGCGTGCAAAGCGCATTGAACGTATTATCAGCAATAATCCTCGCATTTGTCGTTGAGCACCAAATGTGCGGTTCTATTCCATTTTCGTGAAAATCCCTAAGCGTATGTTTACTTGTGCGAATATATTTTATGCCTTTCGAGGTGTCGAACACTTGTACTTGCGGAGCATTACTTGTAAGTCTGTCTATCCATGACAACTCAAAACCGATGTATCCTATACGGAGATAAGCTTCACTCCGGCTCAGCTCCATCAATTGTTTCGGAACAGGGTCGTATGTTTCGGGGCTACTTCCCTGAGGAACCATACACATAACTGTGAACTTATCTCCCGCTATGGCTTCGGTAAAATACCGTTGCGGTTCTATAGTAACCGTAATGATACGTTGCCCCTCGCTTTTCTTTTCCGGCACAGAACAGGCAATCAAAAATAGTATGATTATTTCACATCCGGCTAAAATTTTCGTTTTCACTTTTTATGGATTTACAAACAGCTTTACCGGATATGTTCCTGCTTCAACCAAAGCCTTAATTTTATCGACTACCCCTTGACGATCTTCGGCATAAGTTACTCCAAACCATTTGGAAGTCGTATTGAGCACTTTCACCCGGGCAATTCCGTCATGGATAAGTTTGTTTACCATCAGCGGAATAAAATACTCACTTTTCGGATTATCCATATTTACTTTAAGAAATTCTTCAAAATAGGCTTCCGAATAGCTGAAATAATCGGGAGTAAATCCCCACACATTCATAGATACCGGCGTGTTATCGTCAATGGTTACCGTTTCTCCATTCTCATCTTTAAAAGATATTTTTCCATCAATACGTTCAATAGAAGTGCGTTCCACAATGGTCGTTAAATATCCGTCTCCGTTTACGGCGCAAACTCCACGAGCCACGCTTCCGCTTTCGCTCAGTGTATTTCCCACTTGATAGCCCACCATACAATACTCATTTTTCTTATTACCTGCCTCCGACAAAGTTTTTCCCATAACAACAAAACTGTGACGACCATAAAAATCATCCGCATTGATAACTGCAAACGGTTCGTTAATAACATCCTTTCCCATCAGCACGGCATGATTGGTGCCCCAAGGTTTTATGCGACCGGCGGGAACAGCAAAACCTGCCGGTAAACAATCAATAGCCTGAAACACTACTTCCACAGGAATATGATCCTCATATTTGCGAACAATCTTATTGCAAAAATCCTGTTTAAAATCTTTACGGATTACAAAAACAATTTTGCCGAAGCCCCCACGAATCGCATCATAAATAGAATAATCCATTATGGTCTCTCCGTTAGGACCTACACCGTCCAATTGTTTCAACCCTCCGTAGCGGCTTCCCATGCCAGCGGCAAGTACTAGTAACGTTGGTTTCATAAAATAATCATTAAAAATAGTACCAATAATTGCAAAAATACAAAAAATATTTTCTATTCCCCTGAAAAACGAAATTTTGTATGCAAGAGTAACCACAATGGGTAACAATATGAAAATAAGGGTATTGCTAATTAAGTATAGATAAGTACATGACAAAAAAAGTATATAAACCCTAATATGTTTTTATAAATAAATAATCATCTTTGCGACGGTCTAAAAAAACAAGGGAAAGAGAGCGAAATTAATCTGAGTAAAAACGAGACTGACCGATCAAGGGTGGAAAATTGGAATTATTTCACACATACCGGGATAATGGAACGCATCCGGACACAAGTCAACGTAGTGAAATCTGCTAACGGAAAGAGTAAAATAGAAATTGTAAACGTTTAACTCCAAATGCTTATGAACATAACACAGCCTTCCTTATGGTTTATCTTTTATAAAGACCAATTGCTACTCGAACGGAAAAACGGAACTTATAACGTTCCCTGTGAAAAAGAAATTCCTGTAACATGCGAAACCGCCACAATTCATGACGTTGCCACCTTTAACGATTATTCCTGCCGGACATTTGCCATTACAAACCTACCGGAGAATAATGAACAGTATGTGCCAATCTCCTTGCGCGAGTCATATAACTATCTTCCGGATAGCCACTTCTCTATAGCGAGCAAAGCGCGCAAAATACTTCATTTTGATACCCATAACCGTTTTTGTCCGGTATGCAGCGCCTCTTTGATACGGATCACTTCTATCTTCAAACAATGTCCGGCATGCAGAGAAGAATTTTATCCGTCCATAGCCGTTGCCATACTCGCATTGGTACGCAAAGATGACTCCATATTGTTGGTACATGCCCACAATTTTAAAGGGAAGTTTCAAAGTCTCGTTGCAGGATTTTTAGAAACAGGGGAAACATTGGAAGAGTGCGTGCAACGCGAAGTTTTAGAAGAAACAGGACTGAAAATAAAAAACATAACCTATTTCGATAACCAACCATGGCCTTTTCCGAGCAGCTTAATGGTGGGCTTCATTGCCGATTACGAAAGCGGAGAAATAAAGCTGCAAAATGAAGAATTGAGTTTCGGAGCATTTTACACAAAAAATAACCTGCCGGAATTACCGGGGAAACCGAGTTTAGCAAAAAAAATGATTGATTGGTGGATAGAAACAAAACAGCGCAACGTCAATGGATAATTTTTTCTCATGTGACCGGATGCCACAACAGATGCCGACGCTTCACCCTGGTAACACAATTATCGGCGCACGTTTTAGGCGAAAAAAAATGACGCTATTGTTTTATATCAATTTCACAAACAATTCGCCACCTTCTAATTCCTGAACCAAGATTTTTTCTTCTTTTAGTAACCATCCTAATCCCAAGAAAAGGTCTTTGTCTGTCAATTTATTCTTTTCTTCGGGTTTAACAGTGTTTTTTTTTAGTTCTTTGACAGTCATTCCGTCAGTTCCGTTCAGAGCGTTCCAAATAACGCCTGCATATTCACCTGCTTTTTGTTTCAGCATAACTGTTGAGGTTTTAAATTAGACATTAAAATCAAAAAATTCTCGTGCAAATATAAATATAAATTTTGTAAGAAATATTTCTAAATGGTTTTTTTTATTTGTTTAAACTCGTAGTGCATTCATATTTGATTTATCCGGCAAATGCGTAATTTTATCATGGAGCGCCATCTTGTGATCTCGAGAATTTCAGGGTTTCTATATTTTGAAATATCAATACTTAATTTGCAATACCAAATTTAAAAAGGCTCTAATTTCATAAAAAAAATAAAAAAAAAGGATATGGTGATTTAAGTAAAATGTCTATCTTTACCGTCGGGTAAGTCCTATACGGCCAGCTCCCTTCGAATCCTCCAGGGCTTGACAGCAGCAAAGGTAGCTTGGTTGTAGCGGCGTGATATAGTCAGCTTACCCACTTGCCTCTTTAGCTCAGTTGGCCAGAGCACGTGATTTGTAATCTCGGGGTCGTTGGTTCGAATCCGACAAGAGGCTCAGGGCTCTAGTTTACATTTGTGTTGCCATAAGTACCTCGTAGGCAAAATTATTGCAGCGGTACTGTTTAATTGGATGAAAACTGCTATTTGATAGCGGGTTGGTATCAGAATAAAAAAGCAATATAGCAATTCGGTTGTGCAAAATCACTCCTACATACGTCACATAGAGGTACTATACCTATCCCTTACCCGCCTGCAAAGCATTTCAAGATACCGGACAATTCACACATGGAATATCCGGTATTTTATATGCACTGATTTTCTGTTTAGCTATTTTCCGGACGGAGTTTTCGTACTGTTGCTCCCGTTTGCCACATTTCGCTTTCGCGCAGGGTTTTTAACTCAGCGTCTAGCTTTTCACGATAATCAGGTTTGGAGTTAGAGTCAATAGAACGTTGCGCTTCGTTGCCTTCTTTTACTTCTTCATAAAGTTTTTCAAATACCGGTTTAGTTGCGTCGTGAAAGGCTCCCATCCAATCGAGCGCACCCCTTTGGGCTGTGGTAGAACAGTTGGCGTACATCCAATCCATGCCATTCTTGGCAAAAAGAGGCATCAATGATTGGGTTAATTCTTCTACCGTTTCGTTGAACGCTTCGGAAGGGGAGTGTCCGTTTTCACGTAAGGTTTCGTACTGAGCCAGCAACAATCCTTGTATAGCTCCCATCAATGTGCCGCGCTCGCCGGTAAGGTCGGAATATACTTCGAGTTTGAAGGTCGTTTCAAACAAGTAGCCCGAACCCACGCCAATACCTAAAGCAATGACACGATTCCACGCATTGCCCGTAGCATCTTGAAAAACAGCATACGAAGAGTTCAAGCCACGACCTTCCAGAAACATTGTACGCAACGAGGTTCCCGATCCTTTGGGCGCTATAAGAATAACGTCCACATCGGTTGGAGGAACAATACCTGTGCGTTCTTTGTATGTGATGCCAAACCCGTGTGAAAAGTAAAGCGTTTTACCGGCTGTCAACTGTTTTTTTACAGTAGGCCACAATTCTATCTGGGCAGCGTCTGAAAGCAAATATTGAATAATCGTACCGCGTTTGCAGGCTTCTTCTATTTCAAACAAAGTCTCGCCGGGGACCCAACCATCGGCTATGGCTTTATTCCAAGTTTTACCTCCTTTACGTTGTCCTACGATGACATTAAAACCGTTGTCGCGAAGATTGAGTGATTGTCCCGGACCTTGTACACCATAACCTATAACAGCGATCGTTTCATTTTTTAATACCTCGTGCGCTTTTTCTAAGGGAAATTCTTCGCGGGTTACCACATTTTCCGTAACTCCGCCAAAATTCATTTGTGCCATTTGTTATTTGATATTAAATTAGTAATACTCATTTAAAAACAATCTTAGCCCGGCAAGTAGTTTCGCCGGCATTTTTTTTCACTTCCATGTTATATTCATTGTGGTTTGTTTCCTCTTTGAAAAAAGACAATTCGTCGCCATAATAACTCTCGGTGATGTATGCGATTTCAAAACGATGGATGCGTTTGGTTTTATAAACGTCAATCGGGAATAAATCGAGTATATGTTCTATGTAACGAATACTGTTTATGTGTCCGTTAATGTCTATGTCGCTGTATTTGGCGATTAATGTGGCAACGGCAATATCTTGCGTATTTA